>Ga0209542_10000397_pt1 | contig 106175 bp, 116 predicted proteins | sample RifCSPhighO2_01_FD_184028 | JGI IMG/M metagenome (GOLD analysis project Ga0209542, IMG submission 184028) | Soil microbial communities from Rifle, Colorado - Rifle CSP2_plank highO2_0.1 (SPAdes) (version 2) | ecosystem: Environmental > Terrestrial > Deep subsurface > Rock core/Sediment ...
TAGATCACGATAATGGACAAAATCTTAATACGTTTTTTATTTTAGATATTATAGACCCAGAACAGAAACCTATACCACTAGGATGGCTAGACAATAATTCTAGTTCGAACAAAGGGCTAAGTAGCGTTGCTGTTGACGGAGGTGATTATGCCTATGTTGCCAATAGCTATAGTGGTTCTTCGCCGGACTGCGAAGAAGCAGAAAACTGTGGGCAACTTCAAGTTATTGATATAAGTAATCCAGAGACTCCTTCTGTTGTGCGTAATTTTAAATTAGATAGCGTTACAACTAGTGGTACGCTTGCATATGGTACTAGTATATTTTATAAAGACGAGGTTGTATATCTAGGACTAGCAAAAGCAGATGGTGATGGAGAAGATTATCCCAATGGTCTAGAATTTTATGCCTTAGACGTTAGTACCCCGACTAGTCCGGTTATACTTGCTAGCGCTGAAATTGGGAATGGCGTAAATTCAATTCTAATTAAAGATGAATATGCTTATGTAGTTTCTCCAAGCGATGAAGAAGAATTAAAGGTTTTTAACTTATCAAACCTGAATCAAATCGGTGCTTTCGATGCCCCAGCTGGCGGGGGTAATAATGGAAACGGTAAAAGCATTTACATAGTAGGAAATACCCTATATCTAGGTAGAACATTATTAGCTGGAGATGAGTTTTATATTTTAAATAATGAAGAACCGGGTGATTATCCTACTGCTTCTATTTTAGGCTCTAAAAATATACAAGATGGAGATGACGATCAACCTCCAGCACCTAAAAATACAAGCATAAAGGGATTGATCATAAGGGGTGATCTAGCAATTTTTGTAACAGATGAAGAATTTCAAGTTTGGCGCATCGATAGCCTACCTGCTATTACTAGATATGCAGACCCTCTGATTTTACCACCTGGAACTGGTGGCCCTAATCTTGAAGGTGTAGCAAGCGATTGTGAAGGAAATTATATTTACGTTGGTTCACTAGGAGCAAATGATAAGGGAATAATATCAGTAGTAACCGGCGGACCGGAGGAATAACAATGAAAACTAATCGAGGCTTCACTTTAATAGAGACGATTATTTATATCGGCCTTTTTGGTGTTATGATCGGTGGGCTTTTTGCGAGCGTATTTCAGCTGATGCAGAACACTCAAGGCATAGAAGAAAAAGTAGTGATAGAAGAAGAAGTGAACTTTGTTATGAAAAAAATAGATTGGCTGTTGAATGACCTGAAAACAATCACTGCACCAGTTTCTGGCACTTCTGATACTCTAGAAATTATTAACGACGATAACCAAAGTATATCCATACGCTTAGATGATAGCAAAATCCAGATTTGTTATAATGCAATAGCATCTTGCGCCAATGAGGACTTTCAAAATATTACTTCAATAAATGTAAAATCGGAAAACCTTTCGTTCACCTACCTAGAATCAATAGACGACTCTCCTGTTGGTATAAATACAAAAGTAACCTTAAACGGTCGAATTGTCGGTTTGAATAAATATCAAAGACCATGAGTATAAAAAACCAAAAAAGTCTTGTCCTAAGGAATTCGAAGGGTTTTATCGCACTATTTTCCGTCATCATTATTTCTTTTACCTTACTTTTGATGACCGTCACTTTGAATTTTTCAAATCTTTTCGGACGTTTTAATATACTCGATTCTGAATTCAAAGAGCAAAGCGGTGAGTTTGCCTATGCCTGTATTGAAACCGCTCGTTTTGTGTTGGCCGGAAAGATACTTGATGGCGACACAAGCTTTTCAGGCACTAACCCCGATGTTTCTGTGGGCAACGGAACATGTGGCTACGAAATTTCCAATGGAGAAATTATCAAAACATGGGCAGAAGTGCCAGAAACGAATGGGGCTTCTACATATTATGCAGTACGAATAGATACCGATGATTCGGGCCTGCCAGTTGACTGTTTTCAAGAGCTTCTAACTGAAGACGACGACTTAGATTTATCCACTTGCTAAAACTTGCAATTTTCTGAAAGATGTGCTATAAGTAATGAAATTAAAAAATGTCGAAATATTATTAGTTTTATTAGATTTACTAGCGCCTAAAGCCTAGCGCCTAAAGCCTAGCGCCTAAGGCCTAAACAAAATTATGAAGAATCTGAAGAAAGTTACCCAAAATAAGGGTTTTACACTTATAGAGATCTTGGTCGTTATTGGTATTATTGCTGTTTTAGCCGCAATCGTGCTTATTGCTATTAATCCGGCAAAGCAATTTGCGCAAGCTCGCAATACACAAAGAGATTCCAACTTAAACGCAATCTTAAACTCTATTGGACAAAGAATGGCAGACAATAAGGGCGTATTCGAAGGAACTTTTAACGTAGGAGATGATCCTGATACTGTTGATGATCCTGATACTGTGCCCATCGAAAATGTCGAAGGCGTAAATTATCTCTGCGGTAAACTTCCGGCCCTTGGAGGCACAGTAGCGATAGACTCTAGAGACACTACTGATATTGATGATATTAGTGAGATTGGTTGGTTGGGGTGTTTAGTTCCCACATATATATCTGCATTACCAACAGATCCAACTTGGGTCTCAGGCAGTGACACACTGTATGAACTAACAAAAGAAACAAATGGTCGTTTGACTGTTTGTGCACCTCTAGCTGCTGATGAAGTTGCTGTACCAGGTGCAGATGAGATTTGCATCACTCGCTAACTAGAATCCAAATCCGTTTAAAACTTTAAACGCGATAAAACACTCTAATCAAAAAATCCGCCCATCGCCTGCCTGCGCAGGCAGGCGGATTTTTTGATTTTTCTCCCTCCCTCCTACCAATAGAATTCGCGGAAGACGGTCTTCCGCGAATGTTACTAGGCTTGCGGAAGACCGTCTTCCGCAGATTCTTACGGTTCCTGAAATTTGAGCCAATCTTTGATCTCGGCATCAAAGTCTTTTATATCCCGAAAGTAATCCGGGAAATCTTCTCTATTTATTATTTTATTCTCTGGACGAACAACTTTCTTATAGTCTAAATAACTTGACCATTGATAATCTTCTAAAAAACCCTTCGCTTTCTTCCAATCTCCGATACCCTGCTCTTTCCAATTTTTATTTATTAATTTTACGGGATTTAAATGAATATAAGAAAACAAATATTTGGCCTGATTATCATTTGCCATATGAATATCTTTAAACCTTCCTTCGAAAAGCCCTCCTGTTCTGCTGTATTTTGTATTTATGTATTTTGAATATGAAGTTAAAAGCTTGCGCATAAACTCGGAAATTTCATTTTCCTTTTTCACCTTGCGGAAGACGGTCTTCCGCGTATTTTGCTTTCGCGAATTTATATTGGGATTAATCATCAAATACAAGTGAAAATGATTATTCATCATAACCCATGCTCCTATGCTTACAAGTCTTTCTCCTCTGTCAAAATCCCACGCATCGATTTTAGGTCTGACTATATCTTCCCGAAAATCAATACTTTTCTCCGAATTGCAAAGATATAATAATTTTACAAAGCGATCACGATCAAAATTATCAAAAAATATATTTTGCTTACTGTTGCCACGACTATAAATGTGATAAAACTCGCCCTCGGCAAAATTTTCTTTTCTATATCCCATAACTCTATGATACTGCGGAAGACGGTCTTCCGCAACTTTCTACTCGTTTTCGAGCATAAAGAGATCTAGATTTTCTTCGAATGTATCTATAATTTCTTCAGTTTCTATATTATTTTCTTCTTCTATGACCTCTTCTTTTTTTGGCCATGGAGGGAGTCCAAAATATTCTGGAGTGTTCCAATACATCCAGTCGAAAAGTCCGCGCATGACGGAGGAGGCGCCACCGGATTCCCCTTGCGAGGGCCCTGACTCCATCATCACTGTAAAAGCGTATCTAGGGTTTTCGTAAGGAAAGAATCCGATAATCCAAGAATTCACTTTGTTTTTAGCTGTTCCCACTTGCGCGGTACCGGTCTTGGCGGCAACTTCCACATACGGCACGTTGAGCGCGATTGCTGTGCCGTATTCCACCGCTTCTCGCATACCAAGATACACTTCATTATAATATTCACTACTTAGATTTATTTTTGAAATTTTTTCTTCCATCACTTTATCTTCTAAAACAAAATGCGGAGTGACTAGGATGCCACGGTTCCCGATAGCCGAAACCGCGCGCGCCATTTCCAGTAGGGTTACTTGGAAGCCGTATTGCCCGATGGCGGTGTTGTAAGTATCTCCTACTCGCCAAGGGTCACCGGCGAAAGTTTTTAATTTCCATTCTGGGCTTGGTATTGTGCCAAACTTTTCATCCGGCAAGTCCACTCCGGTTTCCTCTCCTAGCCCAAACATGCGGGCGTATTTTTCAAGATTGCTGATGCCGAGACCTTTTTGTCCTTCAAATCCTCCGCCAATAGAGTAGAAATAAACGTCAGAAGAAACAGCAATAGCTTCGCTCATGTCTGTCCAACCATGCGCCTTCCAGTCGCGAAATACGCTAGGCTGGTCCGGGAAATACGGATTAGGAATAGAAATGGAGCCCGTGGAAAGTATCTCCTTGTAGGGGCTGATAATTTCTTCCGCGAGAGCACCCAACGCAAAGAATGGTTTGACAATAGAGCCCGGAGTATAAAGCCCGGAGATTGTTCTGTCCAAAAATACTTTTCTTTTATCGCTTAAATAACCATTTATTTTTTCTTCGTCTTTCCCAAGTGACAACACGTTAGCGTCATATTCCGGATAACTAGTAGAGGTGATAATCTCACCGTTGGTGATGTCCAGTAAAATACCCGCCCCGCCGGTAAAAGAATTTCTTTTTGACAAATCTTCTATAAGAGAAAATAATTTACTTTGAATTTTGGAGTCAACGGTTGTCGCCAGGTCTTTTCCTCTGGTTGGAGCATTCTGTATATTTTCCGAATGCACTACTCCATGCGCGTCTATTTCTATAATTTTTGAACCGTTTATACCCTTTATTTTTTCATCATACTGTTTTTCCAGTCCATCTTTTCCTATATAATCGGTTTGCCAATATTTTCCACTCTTGTCTTTGGTAGGTGAACTGACGTAGCCTAAAATATGAGCAAAACCGGGAGAGAGATAAGAGCGAAGAGGAAAAGTTTCAAGTAATATTCTCTCTTCTTCGCTCAAGGATAGGTCTTCTGTTTTTTTATTCCAAGCAAGTTCTATGCCACTCCTATCGTAGATGATTCCCCTATCGGCAAAAATAATTACCGAAGAAAGCGTATTGTTCTCGCTCCTTTTCAAGTACTCCTTGCCCTTTCTTATTTGCAGACTCAAAAGCTGACCAATAAAAATTAAAACAAAAATTATAAAAAAAAACCCAAGAAATAAAGTAGTTCTTTTCCTAATTGGTTTCTCTATTCGCCCTTCAAATTGCTGCTGGTCAAAACCCTGCAAGTTTTTAGAATCAAGAAAAATCTCATCCGGCTCTATCATTAAGCCGTTTTTTCTTAATTTATTTTTTTTGAATAATTTAATTATCATTCTAATTTTTGGGATAAAACTTTAATTTCTTCTTGAAAAGTTCAACCGCCAAGAGAAATATAAAAGAAATTATTCCAGAAAAAAATACCAGATTTAAAAACCTCGGGTCCTTTACGCCGTAAAGTAAATCCGAAAGAGCCAATAATCCCACTGCTTCGAAGAAATAAGAAAAATAAAAAATACCGACTACAGCCAAGATAATTGAAATCCAAAAAGGTAAAAATAGCACAGAGAATAAGAGAATTATGAAAGCAAAAATTCGTTTGGGCATCAGATTAACCGCAGAATAAGCAAAACTATTACCATGATTATAATTCCGTAAAATATGGCGGGACTTTTGAATATTGATTCAGCAACGGTGAGCATAGTCAGTTCTAAACGCTCTAATATATTTAAGTGCCCCACTGCTTCCGCATACTCTATTGTGGTTTCTTCTTCCCCCGCTTTTGGTATATTTGTATCTCCGATTTTTACTTGGATTTCTTCTTTTTTGTTTTGGATGGAGGTAAGAGTTTTTATTCTGAAACCCTCAAGTGTGTTTTTTACTTTCTCTATTGTTTTAGTCACAAAAGCGGGAGTTTTTTCTTTGACTAGTTTTTCTATGGCGCTTGGAGTTTTGTTTTCGGTTTCTTCACCTGAAACTTCATCTTGCGCAAAAACTCCGCTCGTTGATAGCAGAAAGAAGAACAAAAAAGCCAGTATAAAGATTTTTTTAACACTCATACTACTCATTATACAATACATTCACAATTTTTTCCATATCGGAAAATCGTCCTAAAAAACTAGAGCCAAGCACCGTCACTACTATTTCTTCGTCTTCTTTATTTTTGAAAATCAAAGTTAAATTTCCCGGAGCGAGTAGTGTGCTACCTGTTTTTGAAAGTACAGGATTGGGAATTTTCGTTATTGAGGTATTTGTGTTAAGCGCCTCGTGAAATAACCCGGACTGCGAAATAAAAGTTATATCAGGAAATGCCGTTATTGGAAAAATATCTGGATGAGCCAAAAGCGCAAAGGAAGCCAGAGTGTTCATTTCTTCTGCGGTGCTATATGCTCCGGCTTGCGAAAGTGTCGTATCGAGCCCGGTAGTGTTATAAAAAATAGTATTTGCCAAGCCAAGCCGTTTTGCTTTCTCATTCATTTTCTCTAAAAATTGCGGATTATTTTCAGAAAGCGCTACCGCTACATCGTTGGATGACGTTAGAAGCATAAACTTTACCAACTCTCGAGGGTCCCATTTTTCATGCAAATAAAGGCTGTTGTCTCCTACTTGGTTTAGCGCATTTACCGAAATCTGTATCTCATTTATGTCTTTATAATCAACAAGGGCGACCAAGGCAGTCATAATCTTTGAAAGCGAGGCGAGCGGTAAAACTAGGGTATCATTTTTGCCATAGAGTTTTTTATCGTTGGTTATGTCGTAAACGGAAATTGCTTTGGCTTCGAGCTCTAGGCTTTCTATTTTATTTCTAATAAGTTCAATTCTTTCTTTTTCTTTTTTTACTTCTTCTTCATTTTGTTTTGCGATTTGATAATTTTGCCAAAAGAAAAAAAGCGCGTATAGAAGCAATAGGAAAAATACAAATATTAAACTTTTTTCGTATTTAGTTTTAGTCATTTCTTTATTCCGAGATTTTTGGCAATGCGTTCCAGTATAGGTGTATTAAAATCGTAATTAAAAGAGGTGCCGGTAATCGTTTCATAAATCTCAATATAGCGACGAGAAAGCTCGGCAACCAAATCTGGTGGGGCTTTAGGCAAGACCTCGTCTTTGTATGGGTCGCAATTATCCTTGAACCACATTCGTAAAAATTCCTTATCAAAATATTCTGGTTCTTCATTTTTTTCAAATCTTTCTTCATAACTGCCTGCTTTCCAGTATCTAGAAGAGTCCGGGGTGTGGATTTCGTCTATCAGGATAAGCTTGCCATGCTCGTCTAGACCAAACTCATACTTGGTATCTACTAGTATGAGCCCGCGCGCGAGCGCTATCTCTTGCCCTCTTTTGAATAACGCTTTGGTAATTTTTTCAACTTCAGTAATCATTTCTTTACTCATCAATCCTTCGGCGACGATTTCATCCGGAGAAAGCGCTCTGTCGTGTTTTTCGTGTTTGGTGGTGGGTGTAAAAACTGGCTCATCCAACTTTTGGTTTTTCTTCAAACCCTCCGACAAAACAAAGTTTCCAAAATCTCGCTTGCCATCTCTGTAATGCGTCCAAAGCGAAGTGGAAGTGACCCCCGTGATATATCCACGGACAATGGCTTCTATCGGAAGAGGCGCGCATTTTTTGGCAACTAATACATTTGGGTCAGGCACGGAGAGCACATGATTGGGAATGATGTCTTTGGTGTTCTCAAACCAAAAAGCGCTAATTTGATTTAACACTGCGCCCTTAAAAGGCACGTGGGCGATGATTCGGTCAAAAGAAGAATGCCGGTCTGTGGAAATTAAAGTAATACTATCTTTGCCGATATACACATCCCGCACCTTGCCCACTTTCTTTTCCCCCAACCCGCTGAAATTTGTCTCAATCAACACGTCATCTATATGCTCTTTTATTGTTTGTAGTTCCATATTATTTTAAAATTACTTTACTCTGACCAGTAATAATTTCCCCAATCCAATATTTTTTATAATTTTTAAGTTTTTGCTCTATTTTCTTTTTATCTTTAGGCGATATTATTAAAACCAAACCGATGCCCATATTGAATACCCAGTACATTTCTTCTTGCGAAACTTTGCCAAGCTTTTGCATATATGGAAATATCGGGATCATAGGCCAAGTGCCGAGCGTAATTTCTGCGTTTAGATTTTTCGGCAATACTCGCGGAATATTTTCAATAAATCCGCCACCGGTAATATGCGCGATGCCTTTTACTTCAATTCCAGAATCTAAAAGTGAAAAAACGGGTTTGCAATAATTTACATGCACTTTGAGTAATGCTTCTCCTACTGACATTTTCAAATCTTTTGGTTTGTCTTTTACTTTGTGTTTAGCCCTAGTAAAATTACTGCCAAAAAGAATTTTGCGAGCCAAAGAATAACCATTGGTGTGCAGTCCACTTGAAGGAAACCCTAATATCAAATTCCCTTTTTTTATTTTCTCTCCAGTGATGATTTTATTTTTCTCCACTACTCCAGTTATAGCGCCTGCGATGTCGTGTTCGCCCGCCTGATATACTCCCGGCATTTCGGCTGTTTCTCCACCAATGAGCGATACTCCTGATTCCCTGCAAGCTTTCGCCATACCCCTCACCATATCTTGCATCACTTTTGGGTCAAGTTTTGCGTGAGCGACATAGTCTAAGAAAATGAGCGGGCGAGCGCCCATGGCGAGCAAATCGTTGCAACAATGGTTCACGATGTCTTCCCCCACTGTGTCATATTTATTCATCATACGCGCCACAGAAAGCTTGGTGCCTACTCCATCAATACTCTGTACTAGCACAGGGTTTTTATATTTTTTGATTATTTCGCTTAAATCGTAAAGTCCGCCAAAGCTTCCTATACCTGTGAGCACGGCCTTGCTATGAGTGCTGGCTACATTTTTTTTGATTCGCCGAACGGCTTCATTCCCTGCATCTATATTTACTCCAGATTTTTTATAAAGGTCGGACATGCTACTTCATTCCCTTAAGGTATTCCTCCGCGCCGAGTTTCGCCAGTTTTTCATTTTTAGTTTTTATGTCGGCGCTCATTTTATTTTTGTAAGCAATCAATTTTTCCTCCAAATCTTTATCGGATGTTGCAAGTATTTGAATTGCGAGTAGTCCTGCGTTTTTCGCTCCATTTATGCCCACGGTTGCAACCGGCACTCCGGGAGGCATGTTTACGGTGGATAGAAGTGAATCCAGCCCGTCCAGCGTCTTTGCTTTTATAGGCACTCCGATTACAGGCAAAGTCGTGAGTGAAGCCGTAACTCCCGCCAAATGCGCTGACCCACCGGCGCCAGCAATGATGACCTTCAATCCGCGAGATATCGCGCTAGTAGCGTATTCATGCACTAAATCCGGCGCTCTGTGCGCCGAAGCCACAGCTATTTCACAAGGCACACCGAATTCTTTGAGTATTGTTTCTGCTTCTGCCAAGACTCCTAAATCCGAATCCGAGCCCATTATTATGCCCACTTTGTTTGTATCTTTCATAAAATCATCTTAACATCTTTTAAAAATAAAAAAAGGTGGCGTCAGAACTCATAGAGTTCTAACGCCATGTCTTTAGTGTTCAATCCTCGAGTCTGTCTCGGGGATTGTCCGGAGATGTATCATGGATTTTTTTTAATGCTTCTTCTTCATTAATTTCATCCAAGCTGTCATCAATCGGTTCGTTGGGAAAGAGCCCTGTAATCATACACATTAATTTTTTTAGTGATAGAAAAAATTCAATCCAAAATCATCATATCTTAAAAATCTCCCATTTTCAACCCTAGTGCCTTATTACCTATATCTCGCCTGTATTGCATCCCTTCAAATCTTATTTTTGAAACAGCTTCGTAGGCGGTAGAAAGCGCTTCCTTTAAGTCTTTTCCTACAGCGCTCACCCCTAGTACACGCCCGCCGTTGGTGACTAAAATTCCGTCTTTCATAGTTGTCCCTGCGTGAAAGACAACCACGTTTTTATTTTGCTCAGCATCTTTGATTCCAAAAATTTCTTTCCCTTTTTCATAATTTTCCGGATAGCCGAGAGAAGCGAGCACTATGGTGCAAGCAGATTTGTCACTCCATTTGATTTCCAAGGCATCTAATTTCTTATCAATGCTCGCATCTATAATATCTAATAAGTCAGTTTGTAGTAGTCGCATATAAGTTTGCGTTTCAGGGTCGCCAAAGCGCGCATTGTATTCCAAAATTTTCGGGCCGTCAGGTGTAAGCATCAGCCCCGGATAAATTACTCCTTCAAAAGAATTCTCATCGCTATTCATACCGGCGAGCGTAGGTGCGATTATGGTTTCCTCAATCTTTTGCATTAGTTCAGGTGAGACGAAAGGCACAGGCGCTATAGTGCCCATCCCGCCTGTATTTAGCCCTGTATCGTCTTCTCCGACTCTTTTATGGTCTTGAGACGTCGGAAATAGAGAATAATGCTCTCCATCGGAGAATGCATGCGTGGAAATTTCTGGACCGGTTAAAAATTCTTCAATTACCACTTCGCCTCCCGCTTCGCCAAAAGTTTTTTTGACCAGCATATTTTCAAGTGCTCCTTCGGCTTCTTTTAAATTTTCACAAATTATTACACCCTTGCCGAGCGCCAGCCCGCTTGCTTTGATAACCAGAGGGAAAATTTGTTTTTGAATATAATATTTTGCTTTTTCAAAATCAGTGAAGGTCATGAATTTCGCCGTCGGCAATCTGTGCCGAGCCATAAAGTTTTTAGAAAAAGCTTTTGAGGATTCTATTTGCGAAGCTTTCTTCGTTGGTCCCCAGATTCGCATTCCGGCGCTTCTAAATAAATCCACAACCCCGAGCGCTAGCGGGTCATCGGGAATCGCCAAAGTCAGGTCTATTTTTTCTTTTTGCGCGAATTCTAAAAGTTTCTCTATGTCGGTGGTTTTGATATCTACATTTATTCCGAGTTCAAGCGTTCCGCCATTTCCGGGCGCAAAATAAAGCTCAGGGTTTCTATTTGATTGCTTTATCTTCCACCCAATCGCATGCTCTCTCCCTCCCCCACCGATTATTAAAATTTTCTGTTTTTCGTTAAGCATTTTTGGATAATTTCTCTAAAACTCCCACATACATTTCGTTTTCTTTTTTCTTTAGCCGTTCATACAAAGTCTCTACTGTGTCACCGGATTCTATTTTCTCAAACACTCTTCCTAAAACTGGCCCGAAATCAAAATTCAAGGTTAAAAAATGAATTGAAGAGCCGGCGAAGGTGGCTTTCTGGTCTAAAAGATTCGCAATAGCTTTGGTAGTGAGCATACCTTTATTCCAAAGCGCGTCTGTGCCGTCAGGATTTTTAACGCTTTTGTTACTTGCATCAGCTGTATCTGGTATCAGCCCCGGGTGTAAATTTAAAATCTTATTTGGATACGCAAGTATTACTTCATCTAGTATAATCTGCTTCCAGCCGGCAAGGCACATGAAGTCAGGATTTAGTTTTTGCAAAAGCGGAAGAAGTTCTTCTTTGGATTTACAAATTTCTATATTTAAATTATGTTTCTTTGCGCGCTCAAGTCCCAGCGCGTCATCTCTATCAGAAACTACCGCGCAAATCTCCGCGTTGATTTTACCCAAGAGAATGCCGTCAATTATAGCTTGGAGGTTTGTGCCAGTGCCAGCGTTTGAAATAAGAACTACAAGTTTCAGTTTATTCTTTAGGGACATCATAACTTACTTCGCTTTTACGCTCTAAAATATCTATCGGATACTCGCCCGTGAAAAAAGAAGTACAAAGCTCTTCTTTCGGAAGTCCGATAGATTCTATGAGTCCACCCAAAGACAAGAAGTGGAGCGACGTGGCTCCCAGCCATTCTCGTATTTCTTCAACTGTTTTTTGGGAAGCGATTAATTCCTCTTGCATAGGAGTATCAATGCCGTAAAAATCAGGGAAACGCACTGGTGGAGAAGAAATCAATAAATGCACCTCCTTGGCACCTGCATCAAAAAGACTTTTTACTAATTTGCGTGAAGTATGTCCTCGCACGATAGAATCGTCTAGAACTGCGATTCTCTTCCCTTCTAAGACTTCTGGCAACGGCACGAGTTTCAACGCCACACTACTTCTCCTTGACTCTTGGCTGGGCTCTAGGAATGTGCGATGCACGTATCTATTTTTTACCAACGCCATCTCCATGGGAATGCCGGACTCTTGGGAATATCCGATTGCCACAGGAACGGCGGTATCTGGCACCGGAACGATAGCGTCCACAGAGATTTTACATTCCCGAGCAAGCGCTATGCCAAATTTTTTTCTGACATCATAAATCAGTTTGCCTCCGATAACGCTGTCCGGCCGAGCGAAATACACATATTCAAAAATGTCGTGTTTCGGAGTTGGCTCTGCTAGTTTGACACTCTTTACTCCATTTTTATCTATCACCAACATTTCTCCGCACCCTATCTCTCTTTCCACTTCAGCGCCAATAGTTTTAAGAGCGCAAGTCTCTGATGCTACCACATATCCGTTTTCCCCCAGTTTTCCTAAAGAGAGCGGGCGCATACCATAGGCGTCTCGCACTGCCACGAGCGTATTCTTGGTCATCATGGTGAGCGCAAATGCGCCGGTCAAAAGCGGAAATACTTTTTTTACCGCTTCAGGTAAAGATAAATCTTTCTTAAGATAAAAATCTATCGCATCCGCAATGAGTTCAGAGTCGGAACGATCGTTTTTTAATACTCCTTCTTTAGATAAAAATTCTTCCAATGCTTTCACTGAAGGCAGATTGCCGTTATGAGCCAAAGCAAAAGAATTATCCGAATTTAAAGTAGGCTGGGCGTGAGAAAAACCGCCTCCTTGAGAAGTAGAGTATCTGTTGTGCCCTATCGCAATGTGCCCGCGCAGAGAATTTATAGCTTCTTCGGTGTAAATTTGCGAAACCAAGCCTATACCTTTGTGGCTGTATAATTGTTTTCCATCGCTCGTAGTGATGCCGGACGCTTCCTGCCCTCGGTGCTGAAGCGCAAACAGCGCAAAGAAAGCAAATCGCGCCACATCGGTGTCTTTTGCAAAAATTCCAACAATCCCGCATTTTTCTTTGAGTTCGTTCATGGCTGATTTATAAGGAGCATAGCGACTATATAAATCGCCACCCTGTTAAATAAATTTTGCTTAACAAAATTTGCCCGAAGGGCATTTAACAGGGTAAAGAAAATTATATTCGTTTTACTCATTAATTTTCATTTAAAATAATTAACCGCGTTTTTAAAAATTTGAATTCCCTGTCCCTCTTTTGTTTTCTTTGAATTTTCTTTTTTCATCTGCTTGCCCCGTAGGAAGCTCGTTTTCCTTTGGGACCAGAGCGGTGAATGATGGAAAAACATCGCTCGCTCCGGATGAGGCATCAACCCCAAGACTCTGCCATTATATGCCAAAACTCCGGCAATGTCATAGTCCGAGCCGTTTGGATTTTTCTCCAAGTTTTGGAATTTACAGATTTCTCCTTTGGTATAAGTAAGAGCTACTTGCCCGCCTTCTTTCAATTTTTCATATTCTTTCGCTCCTACCACATAATGTCCTTCGCCGTGCGCAATCGGAAGAGATATTTTTTTAATCCCTTTAAGCCACGGACTACTTGCCCCGCCTTGGCGTGGGTCGCCTTTTACCTCCAAATCCACCCAACGGTCTATGTACTCTGCGTTTTTATTGAAAGTAAGCGCGCCGGGAACTATCCCTAGACAGGTTATTATTTGAAATCCGTTGCAAATACCTATCACCAAAGTATCACGCGCCAGGAATTCTTTTAATTCTTTAGATAAATGATTTTTAAATTTATTGGCATATGCTTTTCCGCTCCCCGTATCATCGCCATACGAAAATCCTCCCGGAAAAGCAAGAATCTGGTAATCCTTTAGCATCTTTGGTTTTGCAATCAAATCATTGATATGCACGATGTCTGCTCTGCCTCCCGCCCAATTGAAAGCAAACTTTGTCTCTTCTTCGCAATTGAGCCCATAGCCGGACATTATTATCACTCTAGGTTTTTTGGTTTTAATTTTTAATTTTAATTTTAATTTTTCTTTCATATTTTTAACATCCTTACAAACTCCAGTTTGTTGGGGTATTGTATTAATAAACTTCCTGCTGATAACATTTTTCGCAGTAAATTTTATATGTTTTCTGATTTTCAGGAGTATAGGATGTTTTTATATTGGTATTGCACTTTGCGCAGACCCCATCCCAAAGTGCTCTTGGATTTCTTTTACTCATTCTTAATTCATGACGACAATTGAAACATTTTTTAGGTAAAGCTAATTTGTTTCTTTTGTAAAAATTAATTTCTCTACTTATAAGCTTGTAGTTCTTCTCACACTTTTCACAAGTAAAAACTTCTTTCATTAAGTCGTCACTATATTCTTCTGGATTTTTAGGCAAATTCTCCAGAGTAATTGTTCCTTGTCCTTTTGTGCTTGGTATATCATCTCTCCATTTGAAACCTTGCGCTAAGGCTTGTTCTTTTGTAAGAGGCATGTATTCATTCACAATAGATTCATTATAGGCAAAAGGGCTCAACTCTTTCGGAAAGAAAAACCCCCATTCATTATACTTTTTCATGTGTTCTATTAATTGTGGAAGTAATTTTTCGTATTCTTCCTTTGAATACTGTTTGTTAAAAATACAGTATGACTTTTTACGAAGCCCAAAACATCCAAAAAGATGATCAGAACTATAGCAATGGTCAGAATAATACACATCATGAGAGTCAATAACTATGTGTGAACCCATCATTCTATTCCCAGCCGAATTTAATATTTGATAACATTCAGATAACTCAGTTGAGAAAGAAGAATCATATGTGTCTGTAGCTTTTCTAATAGTAAAACAAAATTTAGAGTGTTCCCCGCTTTTTATATCAAAAGAATAATGTACATCATGAGCATTGTAAACATGGTTTCCTGAAACATCGTTGTTGCGTGAGCCAAAAAAAGAACGTTGGGGAATCTTCTTCCTTAATTCCTCTCGTTCTTTCAGAATATAATCTATTGTAGATTTATCATTCATAGGGTGTTTCAGTAAAAACTCCCTATATTCTGGTTTGGTTACAGGTTGATTGAAAATATAATAAGACTTATTTATTTGTCCCACGCATCCAATACAATTTAAACAATTACGACAATCAAAAAGACCTATACTGTCAACACAACTTTCACACTCTTGCGAATATGAGAGTTTTGTAGACCCAAGACAGTCTATACATTCGTAACAAGATTCACATTTAAAAACATAAAGATTATCAATGGAATCTTTCGAGTTCCATACAACATGCCCATAATCACAATCTTCATTATCAACACAACCAAAAACTAAATGGCAATTTTTGCTGTCTTTAGCCATATTTGAATACTCGCAGTTATCACAATTTGTATTTATCATGCACATATGAGGAACAGTATTGAATAATTCCGATAGTTGATCAAAAAAAGGTTTATCCCAGTCAATTTCTTTTGCGTATTCCATACCCTCCCAATCATCTCCCCACCACTCGGAAATATCGTAAACCGGAAAAGACACATTTGGATTGTACATTGAGACAATTATTTTACCTGATTTACTTGAAGGTCTTTTGTAGAGAGTTTTAAAATTACGATAAATAATACGCAATTGTTGACGACACTGTGGGCAGTTTTCTGGTACGGATACATCCATCTTCTCATAAAACGAAAAATCGTCCGGTTCAACGGTGAAATCTTTTTTGCAATTTTGACAGTTTCGAGTTTCCATATTATTTCATCCTATTCGAAAAACTATGATAAAGGGAGTGCAGTTTTTTGACATCAGTATTTATGATTTTCTTTTTGTTTTCGGTAATTACAAATTTATTATTGTTTGTCACTTTACCGATTTTGGCGCGCGGAGTATTTTTCATTATTTTTTCGAATGCTTTTGCATTTTTTGGCGATACAGAGACGACGATTCTCCCTTGGGTTTCAGAGAAAAGTTTTACATCTATAGGAATTGCGGAAGTCGGACTTCCGCCAGTTGGCGGAAGTCCGACTTCCGCAATAGAAACGTTGCATCCGAGCATTCCACCTACTGATGCTTTAGCTAGTGTGATGGCCAGCCCACCAGAAGATACCGATATCGCCGAAGCTACGAGCTCTCTTTTAATCGCTTGCTCTAACGCCTGATATACTTTCTTATTCTTCTTAAAATCTACTTTCGGAACATCATTACCTATGTTATTACTTTTCTCTTTTCTAGCGAGCAGTTTATAAAATTCACTTGCTCCAAGCTCGTCTTTGGTTTCCCCTAGAAGATAAATCATATCTCCTCCATGTTTAAACTCGGGTGAGACAGTTTTATAGATATCACTGACCACGCCTACTGCCGAGATCAAGAGAGTCGGTGGGACGGATATCGCGATAGGTTTTCCTTTTTCGTCGTAGCCTTTGAAGTCATTGAACATACTGTCCTTGCCGGAAATAAAAGGCGTGCCGTAGCCGACAGAGTAATCGTAACAACTCTTAACTGCATCTACTAGTTGCGCCAAGCGTGTTTTGTCTTTTGAGGAACACCAGCAAAAATTATCCAGTATCGCCAAATGGTCAAGTGATGCTCCGGCGCAGATTGCATTTCGGACAGCTGTATCTATCGCGCTTCCGGCCATATGATAAGTACTGATGTCTCCATAGGAAGGGTAAGTTGCGGATGTTAAAACTGCGCCGACTTCTCTGTCTAGCACGGGGCGGAAAACTTGCGCATCGGTATTTATTCGCCCAGAACCCGAGAGTGGTTTCAGCACAGAGCCGGCCTGCACTTCGTGGTCGTATTGTTCGGAGATATATGAAAACCCGGCTGTGTTTTCTTCTTTTAATAAGTCGTAGAGAGCTTGAGCGTAAGAATATTTTGCCGGCATTTTCGGCTTTTCATATTCTTGAACTACTTTTTGAGTTTGAAGTTGTTCTTTCGGTAGACCATTATGCAAAAATTCCATAGACACATCCATTATCTTCTTGCCTTTGTAATTTACAATACATCGTGGAGATTTTATAAATTCACCGATAACTGTGGCTTCTACTCCGCGACTCTCCATTAAATTTTGAAAAGTTTTCCAATTTTTCTTTGGCACAGAGAGCGTCATTCGTTCTTGGGATTCAGAAATCCAAATCTGCCACGGCTCTAAATTTGCGTATTTAAGTGGAACTTTTTCTAAATCCACTTTGGCGCCTCCACATTCTTTTGCCATCTCCGCGACGGAACAAGAAAGTCCACCGGCGCCATCGTCCGTAATGCTGTTGTAGAGCCCCATGTCGCGCGCTTCTTTCACTATCGCGTCACTCATTTTTTTCTGGGTAATAGGGTCGCCGATTTGCACCGCAGTTGCAGGCGAAGTCGCATCCATGGTGGTAGAAGAAAAAGTTGCGCCGTGAATACCATCTGCCCCCACTCTCCCACCCGCCATCACAATATAGTCCCCCACTTTGGCTTTTTTCTGATGAGAAAGTTTTCCATTTGGTAGGGTTCTAGGAATGAGGCCGACAGTTCCAGCAAAAACTAATGGCTTGCCCCTATATCTATCATCGTATTTTACAAAACCGTTGAGCGTGGGAATTCCTGAACAATTGCCTCCGGAATTTATCCCTTTGATTACGCCTTTTGCAATTCGCGCCGGTGGGAGCATTCTTTGGGTCATCTTGCTGTCACGGAAAAGCGCCCGTTTATCGTCTGGATAGCTAAAACAAAATCCATATGTATTCGCTACTGGCTTAGCACCCAACCCAAAGCCCATCGCATCGCGATTGACCCCTCCAATGCCAGTAATCGCTCCACCAAAAGGGTCAAGTGCTGACGGGCTATTATGAGTTTCTACTTTGTGAGTAATCAAAAAATCTTTATCAAAAACTATCCCACCAGAATTATCCGAGAAAACAGAAACACAAAAATCCCCGCCTGCTCCCGAACTATCGTGAGGGCGGGCAGGTCGCTTAGCTTTCTCCTTTCGTATAATATTCGTCGCGCCTTTGATATAAGTTTTATACAAACCTTCTTTGATATCGTCTATAGAATTAGCAAAAATAGTGTGCTTGCAATGCTCCGACCAAGTCTGGGCGATGGATTCTAACTCTATGTCAGTTGGTTGTCTTTGGAGTTTTGCAAAATGGTTTTGGATTGCTTTCATGTAAGGCAGTGTTAGCGCGAGTGGTCCTCGACGTTTACCACTCCCATCTAAAATTCCAACCTTTCCTATTTCTTCCAGTTTTTTGTCGCTCACATTAAGTGGAACTCTAATAAAAGAAGTTCCTTTTTTAAGAACTACTTTTGGCACCTTGAGTGGCAAAGAAATTTTCCCGTTTTTTATGCGGGAGATGGTGGACTTTTCTATAAGGGGATTATGAAGCGAGAAAGCAATTGTATTTGCGTCTTCCTTTTTTATGTTTCCGGAAATTAAAAAAACTTTTGAGGTATACACTGATACGTCACTCTTCGTGTGAAGTAAATCCAAAATCGTCTCGCGAGTCGTATGACCTACATTATCCGTGACTCCCGGCAAAAACCCTATCTCCACGGCGTAGTCCCATTTTTTTTCGGTAGTTATTTTATTGAGCGAATATTTTTCGATTTGCGGATTTGTAAGCGTTTCACTTATTTTTCCAAGTTCCTGTTTTGAAAACTTCCCTAGGATAGTGTAGCAATCAACTATGGAGACATTTTTGATTTTTCCCGAAAGTCCCAAACCTCCCCATGATTTTACGTATGCATTTTCTCTGCTGTCTGTGCCCCCTTGCGATACGTAAATTCTAGAAATCATATCAGGCATTATATCCTAAGCGGATTCGTTTTCCAACTCCTCCATATTCTTCATATTCTCGTTGGCCTCCTTTAGATTGATGGATATTTGAGCGTATTCTGGTAATTCTTCCAAACTTTTTATCCCGAGATATGAAAGAAGTTCAAAAGTGGGCTTGTATAGATACCGTCTGTTATCCTCCGGGTCGATTGTTTTCTCTATGAGTCCGCGGATAGAGAGCGCTCGTAAGGTAAAGCTTGAGTTCACTCCGCGCACGTAGTCTATATACGCTCGATGCGCGCTACCTTTGTAAAGGATAATAGAGAGAGTTTCTAAAGATGCTTTAGATAAATCTTTATTGAGTTCTTCTTTTTGCAAATTTTCTATAAGCTCGCTTAATTCCGGAATTGTGCCTAGAGTCAATTCGTTGTTATTTTCTTGGAGTGTAATGCCTCTATCTTTTAGATTTTCCTTGAGTCTTGTAATTGATTCAATTAATTCACCCGGAGAAATCTTTAAAATCTCGCCGAGTCGTTTTAGGCTAACTGGTTCGCCTTTAAAGAATAATATTGCCTCTATCTTTTGTTCTAAGTTACTCATTATTTTTCATAATTATAATATCCTCAAAATTATTCTCCTGCATGAGGTGAAGTATCCCTTGGCGAGAAAGCTCTAGCATTGCGAGGAATCCCACTATTATCACCACTTTTTCTTCTTTGGTTTGCGCGCTACCTGCAAATTCACGGAAGTTCATCTTGAGCGTGTTTTGAATTCGCTCGGTAAGTCGATCTATCATCTCTTCAATACTGATGACTTTTTTTACTTCCACCTCCGGCAAGGATATTTTCTTCGGCATCCTGCCCAAAACGCCCTCGGTGAAAGTCATCATAGATTCTTTAGTAATCTGCTCATCCGGCAAAAATACTAAAACATCGTGTTTGCGTTCTTCGCCGGCGAAAATCATTTTCTTGCCAAAGTTCTCTTTTACATTTTGCGAAAGTCGCATATACATCTCGTAGAGTCGGAGGCGATTTTCTAAACTTTTTATGTCGCCTTCTTCTTCGTCAGTGAGCATTAGGTTTGGCAAGAGAGATTTGGATTTAATTAGAATGAGGGTGGAAGCAACTGTGATGAAGCTTGCGATATGCGCGGGCTCGAGGTCGCCAAGAGTGTTGATGTGCTTCAAATAATCCTCGGTAACAGAGGCGAGCGAAATTTCATTGATAAAAAGCTTCCGTTCCTCTATCAAACTAAGCAACAAATTAAACGGCCCCTCAAATGAAGGGGTTTTGACCGTATAAGCATTCGTCGCTGTATCCGTTTCCACCCTTAGATATTAGCATTTTTTGTTAAAAAAGCTATACTGGACTGATGCAAAAGAGGAAAAGGCAAAGCGTTCGGCTGTCTAAAAATATTGTGCCGATAAAATATGATATCAAGCTTCATCCGGACTTGGAGAATTTTACTTTTAGAGGTGAGGAAGTCATAACCGTTGACCTAAAAAAAGAAACTAAAGAAATTACTCTCCACTCTAAAGAGATAGATATAGAAACTGCGAGAATCGGCGAAGAGTTTACTAAAAAGATTTCTTATAATCAAAAATCTGAAACAGCTACTTTCGTATTCGCAAAAAAAATCAAAAAAGGAATGCATACGCTTACCATAACATTTCAAGGCATTCTAAACGACAAAATGCGCGGTTTTTATAAGAGTTCCTATATCTACGAGGGCAAGGTGCACCATATCGCGACCACGCAGTTTGAGGCCACAGACGCGCGCCGAGCTTTCCCTTGCTTTGACGAGCCGGCGCAGAAAGCGGTTTTCCATGTGTCGCTCGTCGTGCCGAAAGGCAAAACTGCAATCTCAAATACTCTGCCGATTTCAAAAATTGAACATGAAGCTGGTTTTGAGGTTATAAAGTTTTCTCCCACTCCCAAAATGTCCACCTACCTTCTGGCTTTTATCGTCGGAGATTTTGAATACATTGAGAAAAAATCAAAACGTGGTGTGCTGGTGCGAGTGTATACAACAGCCGGCAAAAAACATCAAGCAAAGTTTTCCTTGGACACGACGGTGAAAATGTTGGATTTCTATGAAAAATATTTTAATATTCCGTATCCGCTCAATACGCTCGACATGATTGCGATTCCGGATTTCTCTTCGCTCGCTATGGAAAACTGGGGCGCAATTACTTTCCGCGAAGTAGGGCTTTTGGTGGACGAAAAACACACTTCCACTGGGAGCAAGGAATTAATTGCCGAAGTCATCGCGCATGAACTCGCCCATCAATGGTTTGGGAACTTGGTTACTATGGAGTGGTGGACACACCTCTGGCTCAACGAAGGCTTCGCTTCCTATATTCCCTACCTTGCGATAGAAAAAGTTTTCCCAAAATGGAATATTTGGGAGAGATTTGTCACCAATTCCCACGGCACCGGCTCGGCGCTTCGCTTGGACTCTCTTGTCAACACCCACCCCATAGAAGTAGAAGTGTACCATCCGGACGAAATCGGAGAGATTTTTGATGAAGTTTCTTATGCTAAAGGCGCGTCCGTTATCCGTATGCTCGCCGAATACATTGGCGAGAAAAATTTCCGAGATGGCTTGCGTTATTATTTAAAAAAGCACAGTTATAAAAACACCGAGACTGTGCACCTCTGGCAAGCTTTTGAAAAAGTCTCTGGCCTACCTGTGCAAAAAATGATGCAAAACTGGACAGGCAAAAGTGGTTATCCGCTCATCCGCGCTTCACTCACCTCACCACTTGGTACTCCGAGTACCAAGTTGATACTTTCGCAAGAGCGATTTTTCCTGAGTCCTGTTTCTAAAGCCAAAAGTAAAGACAAAACGATTTGGCAAATACCAATAACTCTACAATTCAAAAATTCGTCTAAAAATTTAGTGCAGAAACACTTTTTGAGCCGACTTTCGCAAGCTGTCGAGCTGAGAATGAGCGATTTTTCACCAGAAAAATACGCGACGGCGAAAAAAGTTGTTTCAAACGATTTTTGTATTAAAATTAACGCAGATGAGGCCGGATTTTACAGAGTGGCATACAGCAAAGAACTTTTGGATAAGCTCCACTCCCCTGTCGCTAAAAAAATCCTCTCTCCCATAGATCGGCTCGGAATTGTGCGGGATTTGTTTGCTCTTGCGGAAGCTGGAGAAATTGAGACTACAGAAGTTTTGCAATTTCTCTCTGCTTACAAAAATGAAGATAGCTTTATAGTTTGGACGGAAATCGCCGGAGGAATTTCTCGCTTAGAACAATTACTCGCAAAAACATCTGCGAAAGATGATTTGAAGAAATTTATCATCAAACTTTTCTTGCCAGTTTTTAAAAGATTGGGTTGGAACAAAAAGAAAAACGAAGAACACAGCGATACCCTTCTGCGCACTATTGCCATCTCTAAATTAGGCAGAGCCGGACACTCTAGCGTTATCAAAGAAGCTCGCAAAAGATTTGCTTCCTTGAAACGAGGAGCGCATATGAACCCTGATTTACGGAGCGTAATTTATAGGGTTGTCGCTATTAGGGGAGGTAAAAAAGAATTTGATTATTTTATTAAAAAATACAAAGAAGAAACTTTACACGAAGAAAAGAATCGCATCGGAGGCACGCTCGGAGATTTCCAAAGTGATAAAATTCTCTGCGAGACGGCAAACTTTGCGCTCTCCCCGCATGTTCGCACGCAAGATACCCCAAGTATCCTAGCGGGTCTTGCGCTCAATCCTCTTGGGCGAATGATTTGGCTCAAATGCATAAAATACAACTGGGATACTTTCCTTTCCCGCTATGGAGATGGCGGACATACCCTTTCTCATCTAATTCAACCGATAGCTGTCTCCCCCGAGAAAAAACATCTAGAATACTTCAAAACCTTCTTCGCCTCTCGCCCTGCCCCTGGCGCCCTACGCACCATAGAGCAAGTCCTAGAACGCATGGAGAACAATGTCCTCTGGCTATCGCGGAACGGGAAAAAGATTAGTAAATACTTATATGGTAGAAAAATTTAAAATTTGTTATAATACATAGCATGATGCGAGAATTAAGAGCAGGAAAAGGAGATTCTTTCATATATGAGGAAGATGTAACGCCAGCACTCGATAGATATCTCGAAGAAATTGGTAAGATACCTCTACTTACTTCAGATGAAGAAGTTGATTTGGCAAAAAAAATAAAACAAGGAGACCAAAAAGCTCTAGAAAAATTAGTAAAAGCTAATCTACGTTTTGTAGTAAATGTGGCCAAACAATTTAGAGGTAGGGGGTTATCTTTTCAAGATTTAATAAATGAAGGTAATGGAGGGCTAATAAAGGCCGCTGAACGTTTTGATGAAACGAAGGGTTTTAAATTTATTTCCTACGCAGTTTCTACAATTCGCACAAAAATAAATGAAGCTGTAATGGAATTTGGACGACTTACAAGAAAGCCCACTAATGTTAATAAGGGCTTTACAAAACTTAACGAAACAAAACTCCAAAAGGAACAGGAATTAGGACAAGAATTATCTGTATATGAATTAGCTCATCTACTAAAGGAAAATCCAGATAAATCTTATATAAAAAATTTAGACCAAACATTAGACATTAGTACTAAACATACATCAATTGATGCACCTATAGTGTTTGACGACAAAGATTCTCCAGCTATGGTAGACAACTTGGCGGACACATCTTCAAAAAATCCAGACTACGAATTAGAACACAACGAATCTTTAAAAAAAGAAATCAATACTATATTAAAAACATTTCCTGAAAAACAAAAGCAAATAATAGAACTATTTTTCTTTGATCCTGAACTTGGTTCCTTAAAAAACAAAGAAGAGAAATTTAAAGCAATAGCTACTAGAATTGGTAGCGAAGTTAAGTGGACAAAAAGAGGGTATCGTATGGCAATAGAAAAATTGAAGAACTATTCACGTTTAAGAGAATATTTTTAGACGATTCCTAAATTCTTTTATTCGCGATTTCGTATACGACACTGCGGTGAGCGATTACAAATATTTTAACCCTTTTCCCTTCTATGCAAAAAACTACTCTATAATCCCCTACTCTCAATTTGAAATAACCTTTGAGTGATCTGCGAAGTGGTTTTCCATATAGGCTTGGCTCCGTAGTTAATTTTATTTCTATGTCTTGTTTTATACGTTTTTTATAGAAACTAGATATTTTTGGAATATCTTTCTTTACAACTTCGTCTGCGTATAATATTTCATAATTCATACAGTCACCGTTTTACGCCCAAGCTTTTTTATGGCTATAAAAACGTGCTTTCTTATGATCACGCTTTTTTGCAATTTCACCGAGAACTATGTCTTCTTCTTGTTCCAGAGCTAAGGCTAAAAGATATACAGCTTTTGTAGCCATTGGAACACTGTCGCGCTTAGAAATACGAGATAGTAAAATATCTAAATCAGGCGACAATGAAATATTTAATCTTTTCTTTGTTGTAGGCATATCCTAAGTGTATCAAAAGTGTATCACCTGTGTCAAATCCTAATCAATAAAGTTATCCACACCCGAGCTAAGGACTTTAGTTGACTAAAGAACTTTAGTATGCTAAAGTCGTTAGGTAAGAGAGATAATACAAGAATAATACAAGAATATGAATATATACGATTTAAATAAACAAGTGAAAATTGACTGGAAAGAGAAGAAAAACAAGCAGTTGGTGCGTTCCCTGCTTGCCCTTAAGACTCCCCTAGAAGCAGAGCGGTTTCTGCGCGACCTGATGACCGAACCGGAAATCAAAGAATTTGCTAACCGCCTAGAAGCGGCTAAATTGCTCTCCAAGAATGTCTACTACGACACCATCATCGAAGACACTGGCCTCTCTTCTGCTACCATTGCTCGCATCAAAAAGTGGCTCCTAGGGCCTCTTGGGGGCTACCGTTTAATACTTACTCGCTTATCGAACCATCACAATCCTACCAAACTTGGGAAAGGATTGTCTTTCAGTGGTGCGCCGAAGTAATAAACAAAGGCGACTAGCATAATTGGAAACCAACCCCTTCTCAAGTTTGAGAGGGGTTTCTTTATTGTTTCCTGAACAATTAAGCGGTTGCTATATAACCGAATTAACAAAAATAGCGAATTGTACATTTAAAATTTAATACAGATGGAAAATAATGTAAGATTAGGCTTCACGAAAAGGTATGCTGTGAGGTTAAAGAACACTAGTCCTGAAACTATTGAAAAAATTATAGTCAGGATGAACCAAATTGAAAAAGAGTCACTTGATGATTCCTTTGAAGTACATGAAGTTATTAAAAAAATATCTGAATTGTATTTCAAAAATGAATCAGGTAATTTTTTTAGTCTAGAGGAAGATGAGGGTAAGATAGTTTTTGCGTATCCATACTATCCTAATTACTACACATCTTTCATTACAGAAAATGAAATAAGATTGATAATTGACCAAATTATCAATAGACTTGAAGAAGTTGTGGAACTCAGAAAATTCAAGAGAAGGATGTCTTGGTTTTATCTTTGGTTTAACCTTTACTCTTATCCTATAGTTGTAGAAATTGATTTACTTTTTAACCCTTCGAAAGAATTGGGAAATCAGTATGAGGTTAAACTTCGCAATGATAAGTAAAAACTTGAAAATAAAAAGGTTCATTGCTTGAGTACCTGTAAATCGAGAGCAAAAAACAATAAAAACTAAATTAAACATGAAAAAAGATCAGTTTATTTTATCAGTTGACAAACTCCTTAACTCAGGAAGAAAAGATCCTGTTTCAGGAATATCACAACCACCTTTTGCTACTAAAAAAAGACAAGGAGTTGAATATCTTGAATATATTCTAGAAAACGGAATTAACGGAAAAAAATACGGACCCGTATATGAAGATTCTGGAGATGAAATCATAAAATACTTATCAGCAATTCTCCAGCCAAAAAGGAGATTCGACGTTTTTGTACCGACTCTGTGTCTAAAGGACTTTGTTGACAAAGTTCTTCGAGGGCATTATCCAAAAAATATATACAAAGGAGTCAGTTACAATCCGCACCTGCTTGAGTATGGGGAAAAACTTGATAACTTAGATTTTTTTAGTTATCTGTGTGAAGTAAGAGAATTTGTGACAGGTGAATCTGTTATTTTTGATGCAAGTTGTTATCATGCTTTGAATTTAATAGATGTCGATTGGATATCTCCCAATGTTGCACCGGCTATTTGTCAAGAATTAGTCAGAACCTTTTTTTTAAACAATGAATTAAGGGAAAATTCTCTACTTCGTAAAGAGTATCTCTTGAGAATGAATAGTTTCTCTGGCTATCAAATGAAAATAATTTCAATGGCAGATGTTTTGACTGATCCAAAGAAAATAGGAGATTTTGAAAGTAGACTCACTTCAGGGCTTGCTCATTGCGAAACTTCAGTGGAAAACTCTCGCTTAAAAATTAGAAATTTTGTGAAATACAGAAGAATCGACACAGAATTTTCCAAACTTTACACTCCATTAGTTCTTGCTGAAAATTTATATGCAAGAGAAATACTAAAGTGCAATGTTAAATTAGGTCCAATATCTGAGGTCAGTTTTGACAGTTTTATTTCAAAAATTCAGAGAGAAAAGTCTGGTTCTATGCAGTTTATTTGGTATACACGGCCGTTTGAAAAAGGAAGTTCTCCGGAAACAACAATCTATAGTAAAGACAAAATGGATGTTGTAAAAAAGAAACTTTCTACTAATAAAGGTTATACGGATTGGTTGGATGATATAACTTCAACATTTTTCGTAAAAACAACGCCGTTGATGGAAAGGATTGAATGCATTATCAATGTATTAGAAAATTAGGCTGATAGCGACTTTAATTAACTAAAGTCGCTATTTTTTTTTATTCCTAAAGAAATTTAAACTTTAGGCGCGTTGATTTTGGCGGCGAGGATTATTTAATATCAACCATATAAGCTTTTAAAAATGTTTCAATAGCGTCCACTGTGGACTCATTTAATTTAGCATTACTTTCAGCTACCCACTTTGCGAAATTGTATAATTCCTTTGTATCTACCTCTAACCACTTACCATTTTTGTGTAAAAAATAGAACATTGTTGTCATTGCAATGCGTTTATTTCCATTCTTAAAAGGATGATTTTTAATCATAAGGTAGAAAAGAATTGATGTTTTTTTAAGAAGCCCCGGATAAAGATCTTTGCCACCAAAAGTTTGAAACGGCGCCTCAATAGAGCGCTCAAGCGCGTTTGTATAACAAGTGCTAAAGTCTGGAATTGGTTCGGACCAAGTCATCGTCTCTTGAGCAAGACTGTGAGCTACATATTGGACATCTTTGACACTAATGCGCATTTTATTCTTTACCCAAGAGTTTGAGAGTTTCTCCATACTCCTTTATTACTTTTTCGACTACTTGCTCAATGTCTTTCTTTTTTTCTTCGGTAAGAATACCTGTGTCATGAAAGAATTTATTACGGATAAATTCCATAGGGATAGCGTATGCACGCCCTATCTTTTCTGCCGGCACCTGCCCTTTTTTTATTTTATTAAAAACAGCAATTCTGCTAATGCCAAGCATTTTTGCCAACTCGGCAACAGACACATATTTTTCTTTTTTATCCTTATTTTTCATAGGTTTTTCTTTGTTAATCTCTGTATGCTGTATATTAACAATTGTTAACCTATTTGTAAAGTGGTTAACAATATAACTTTATTTATGCGCGTTGATTTTGGCAGCGAGGATGAAGTCGTTCTCGGAGAGTCCACCGATGGCGTGGGTGGAGAGCTCTAGTTTTACTTTATTGTAGTTTATGTGGATATCTGGATGGTGTCCTTCCATTTCCGCAATATCAGCCACGAGGTTTACAAAATTTATAGCACCGATAAAGTCCGCGAATTTGAATTCTTTGGAAATTTGCTTCGCATCCTCGCTCATAGTCCACCCCTCCACATCCGGCAGATAATTTCTCGCTTCTTCCGGAGTAAAGGGGTCTATATCCCCTCCCTCGCATGGTATGCATTTTTTCTTTAATAAGTCGTTCATAGGGCAATTATACTATTTTAACCAACGATTTACCACTTCTTCTAAATGGTCTAAATTTTCAAGTATAAATAATTTTCTATGAAATTCATGAGGACTTATATCTAAATTTCTGATTACTTTTTCATCATAAGGGACTTTAAGAACTTTTTCAGAGAAAGCATTTTGTAATTCCCCACTCGAAGACATGAGCCCAGTACCAAAAGCTTTTATTTCTCCATCTTCTTTTATCAGTCCAAACTCATAGCCATACCAGCCAAGTTTAGCAATATGGTCTTTATTTTCCTTATTTTTTGCTTTCACTATTGCTCGTCCAAATTTTTCCAGAATTCTTGCATATTGCGGAATAGCCAAGAATGGAACATGCCCGAAAACATCATGAAAAATATCCGGCAAAGGTGTGTAGTCTAAATCTTTCTTCTTGCGGATAAAGTTTGTAATTCTGTGTTTTTTATCCGCTAAGGCTCCGACCCACTCTACATTGTTTTCATAAGTTATATCGGTCATTTCTATTTCCCAACTTGTGAGCTTCTTTAATTTTTTATTAATTTCCAGAAAGTTAGGAATATACTCTGTGCTCATCCCGAGCGCATCCCAACCTTGTTTGTGTAATTTTGTGGCTTTACCTCTTAAATTTTTCATTTGTTTTTCGCAAAGCAATTTCCAAACCTCATTCTCTTCTTTGGAGAACTTTTTGAATGGAATTACCCCACCTCCTTGTATAATTTTTTGGTTTTTCATAATTAAATAGATTAAAAATAGATAATAAAAAAACGCCCAGCGGGCGGTCTTTTATGTTTAGAAATACAAACAAAAAATTACCGCTCCGCTGGGCAGAGATAATAATTCTTTGAATTTACGATTCTAAATTTATTCACCATATAAATCTATACAATATATCTTCTTCTGTCAATTACCTACTGACTAATACTTTTATTCCTATGGCGACCAATACAGCGCCCATTGCTCGGTCAATTATATGCCTCCATTTAAAAATCTTTTTCTGGAACACTTTATGAGAAAATAAAAAGGAAACTATGGTAAACCAGACGAAGGTCATAAACATCATCTCCACACCATAAATTACTTTCACGAATTGAGGTGTTGCAGGGCCGACGACTTGAGTAAACAAAGCCACGAAAAACAAAGTTGCTTTAGGATTTAAGACATTCACCAAGAATCCATTTTTTATCGCATCAAAAGGAGAGAACGAATCCGCATTTTCTTTAATTGTTATTTTTTCTAATTCTCCATCTGTTGAAGGTTGGGATTTCAGCATTTTATATCCGAGGTAAAGAAGATAAATCGCGCCAAGAACTTTTATGATATTAAATAAAACTATTGATTTGGAAATTACTAAACCCACACCTGCCAAAGAATAAAAAACATGCACGCTTATTCCAAGCGCCACACCGAGCGCTGTATAAATGCCAATTTTGCGCGAATAAGACAGACTGTTTCGGCTCACCACGATAAAATCAGGTCCCGGACTCATCACTGCTAAAAGATGAGCTATTACGACGACGGCAAATTGTGCTAAAAATGGGGTCATAATCTCATCTTAGCATATTTTTTGCGGATATATTTCATAAACAAAAATACCAAGCCAAGCAAGATAGCCATCAGTATTATATTGCGGGCGACGCCGATGCCGTTTAGAATGGAATCAATTCGGCTTCGGAAATACCAACCGAGCGCAAGATAAAGTGGAATGTAAATCAAAAGCGCGCCAGCGTCGAGTAGTAGGAATTTTTTAAACGGGATTTTGAGATAGCCAGCGAGGAATGGCCCGAGAAATCGAAGTTGTATTAAAAACCGGGAGCAGAAAATAACTTTGTTGATATTTTTTTGTACCCACTCCATTCTGGACTCCACTTGTGAAGCAAAAATTCTTTTATATGCGCCTGTAATAAATCTATTCCCTCCTCGCGCTAAGAGATAAATAGTGATATCAGACGCGATAACTCCGGTAAAAATGACCGGAAAGAGAATTAAACCGTTCAAATGCGGTCCTCCAGCGAGATACCCGAGAATAATAAAAACACCTTCCTCTGGAATAGGCACCAGCACATTGGCGGCAAAGGATAACAGCCATACTCCAAAATAAGAAAGCGCGCCTATTTGATTTATAATTTCTTGCGCCTCCATTGTTTAGATATTTTCTCGCAGTTTGGCTATTTTGTAAATCGCAAAAACCAAGAGAATCGCTGCGACCCACTGCGTCGGCGCGAGCACGGTTTTATACAAAATCATATCTATCAAAATCGCAATAAACGGAAAAGTTAGTTCTAAGATAGTTGTGATGTGAACTGGAGTTCGCGCAAGCCCTTTGTAATAAATGAGGAGCGCTACCATGCCGGTGGATACTGCAATCAATGCAAAGAGGCCAAATTGAGGCGCTGTCGGCGCGGAAAGTGTCGCGCCTTTGCCCATAATTAAAAGAAGCGGTAGGGCTAAAAACAAAGTAAACAAAAATCGATAAAATGTGCTGACTTTCGCTTCAACTTTTGTCAAAAGCATTTTTGAAAAAGTAGTGCTAGAACCCCACGCGAAAGCGGCGCCAAGCGCAAAGAGGGCGGCAATGATAGTGCCTTCGCCTGTCTCCCAATTCACCGCGCCATTTTTAAACGTCACAAAATAAGCAGAAACAAGCGCGAGCACAGCCCAGACTATGTATCGCCGGTCAAGTTTTTCTTTCAAGAAAATAGAAGCAGTCGTGATAGCAAAAATTGGTTGGAGTTTTTGAAGCAAAAATACAACAGAGAAAGAAATAAAATGCACTTTGAGTAGCGCGGTGGTGAAAAAAAGTGTGCCCAAAAGCCCGCTTAGAGCGGATATGAGAATTATCAGAAACCATTCGTGTTTGGTAAGGTCTGTTTTGAATATACTTTTATAAACAAAAGGCAAGAGAATTATAAAACCAAAAAGATGTTCAAAGAATATTATCGTGATGGGTGGGAGCGAATACAGATGTCGGCGGATTACTCCGTCTAGCGCCCAGAGTAGCGCGGCGGTAATAATAAACAGTGGTCCAGTATAATTTTTTAACATGAATCTAAATCTTTTTTTATTTGGGTAATTAATTCTTCCTCGGTGTTGAATTTTCTATATTCTCTTAAAAATTTATTTATATGAAGGACAACTTTCTTTCCGTATGCGTTATCACGATATCCTATAAGATGAGCCTCAATTTTAGCATGAGGACCTATTACAATTCCAGCTCGATAAGTTTTTCCTTCCATCTCTGCTTTTCCGGTATAAATTCCTTCAGGGGGAAATTCACTTTCTTCTACTTCCAAATTCACTGTAGGAAACCCAATTTTTCGGCCATAACCGTCTCCTTTTATTACTTTTCCTGAAATAATGTAAGGCATTCCTAATATCCATCACTTCCCAACCTTTCATCAATTCTATTCATATCGCGCGGAAACATGGAGGCTTCGCGGATATTTTTGAGTCCCAAAAGTTGCATAGTCATCCGTTCCGCGCCAAAGGCAAAGCCACCTTCGGGCGGTACTCCGTATTTGAAAGCCTCCAAAAACATTTTTATTTTTTCCGGATCCATTTTCCATTCTTCCACATGCTTCATCAACTGATCATAATCACTAATTCTTCGGCCTCCCGAGAGCCATTCCACTCCACGGCAGAGCAAGTCCATGCCTTCATTGTATTCGGGCTCCTCGGGATTCGGATACACATAAAAGGGCTTTTTGCGCGTAGGGTACCCATAGATAAATACAAAGTCCGAGCCGGTTTCTTCTTTGATTATTTCACAAATCTGACGTTCATCTTCCGGATTGGTATCTTTCTCACCCCTGACATCGCGTTTAAATTTTTCAAAAATTCTCTGTTGAACTTCACGCAAAGACAGAGTCGGAGTTTTTTCTATCATCACAGGTATGGTAGCGCCTAAAATTTTCAAATGCTCTTTATTTTTTTCTTCAACTTGTTTTAAAATAAACCGCACTGTTTCTTCTGCCATATCGCGCACGTCTTCCCATGAATCTATAAAACTCATTTCGGCATCAAGCGAAACAATCTCAGTCAGATGCCGAGTAGTGGAAGAAGGTTCCGCGCGAAAAATTTTATTTACAGAAAAACAGCGTTCAAAAGCAGACATGACAATTTGTTTATAAAGTTGAGGCGATTGAGTCAGATATGCTTTTTTGTCAAAATAACTCACTTGAAAAACTTCGGCCCCACCTTCGGCTGTCGCGGGAGTAATAGCTGGAGCTTGGAATTCAAAAAACATATTTTTTTTCATAAACTCTCTGAATGAATCAATAATAGTCTCTTGCACTTTGAAGACTGCTTGGATTTTCGGATGGCGCAAAACCAACGCTCTGTTATCCAGCTCTGTAGTGAGCTCTAGATTATAACCCTCAAGCGACATATCAAAAGGCAGTTCATGAGCGGGACTTAAAACCTCTATGCTCACAACTTCCAGCTCAATGTCGCCATTTTGCACATCCGGATTTATATTTTTCTCCGGTCGTTTGTTCACAATGCCTGAAACTTTTAAAACCCACTCCGGTCTGATTTCTTTTGCTTTTTCTATTGCTTCTGTGTGACTCGGCAAAACTACACACTGTACAATACCCGTCATATCTCGAAAATCGAAAAAGACCATCTTGCCCTGGTCACGCCTAATATTTACCCAGCCCGCCAGAACAACTTCTTTGCCGATGTGTTCTTTTAAGTTTTTAATAAAAACTCTATTTCGCATCCCATTAGAAATTTTAATTTATAACTCTTATTTCCATTGCCCGCCGATTGAATTTCTAACGGGACAAGTAAAACCAGTATAGCACGGAAATTTAATCTCCGTTCTTGGATAAATCAGTAACGGATTTGCCGTTATGAAGATTGTCCACCACTTTTGCTATCAATTTTGCCGTAGGCATGATTACTAAATTCTTGATAAGCTTTTGTTTCCCAGAAAAATCACACGTATCGGAAAACCAAACTTCTTTAAAATCTACAGAATTCAGATTCTCTACTGCTTTACCGGTGAGAACTCCGTGCACGGCAGTAAAGTAAACATCTTTGACTCCCCTTTCTTTCAAGACTTTAAAAGTTTTCACCGCAGTTCCGCATGTATCCGCTAAATCGTCCGGGATAATCGAGTGGTAGCCGGCTGGGTCGCCGATGACTTCCATCACTTCACTATGATTTACGGATTTTGGGTCGCGAAATTTATTAATCATCACAATGTTGCTCGGAATTCCGAGCGCTTGAGCGAGTTTTCGGCAAGAAGGCGCTGCCCCTAAGTCCGGCGCAACAATTTTAAATTCTTCCAGATTAAAGTTCTTAGATTTGATTTGATTAATCAAAAGGTTGCTGGTATCAACGTTTACTATCGGTATGGTAAGCGGATGCGCGTTGTAACTACTCGGATTATGCAATCTCAAAACAACAATTCTGTCCGCTCCGGCCATTTGCAGTCGCATCGGAACTTTTTGCACCAGTATCGGCTCGCGGTAATTGGAAGGTTTGTCTTGTCTGGCATACGGCAGGCACGGCATAACCACAGTGATGCGATTCGGCTCGCCTTGTTTCAAGGCGTAAACCATGGATTCACACTCATCCAAATCATAGCTAAGGGCTTCTTTGCTCCCAAACCTCGGCTGAAGTATCAGATACACATCGCAATCGCGAATTGATTCCGTATGGTGCGCTATAAAACTTCCGTCGCTAAATTCTTTATAAACAGAACCGTCCAACTCTGTATTTAAAAGTTGCGCAACTTCTTTGGCCAAGAAAAGGTTTGTCCCGCTCGGGCTACCAAAAAGCTTAAAGGGATAAGGGTTTAAACTTTGTTCACTTGAATGCACCATAAATGTGAGAGTATTCTAGCATAAAAAATAATAAATCAAGACTTAGACACATTGCATATATATTTATAGTAGCCGTTCTTTATTTCTCGTTCCCATTCTGGACTACCTATTATTTTATTTTTACCTAATTCAAGGTCTCTCAATTTTTTGAACCATTTGTTAATACTCGTATTCCCACCCATAGTAAGTGGGTGTTCTGTTCTACTGGAAGGATAGAATCTATTTTGAGTAATATGCCCAAATAAATCTCTAACTTGAGATCTAAAATAAAAAATGTGTGTATTAGTTTTTCCTTCTTCTACCAAAGCATGTCCTATATACTCTATTCGAACAGTTCCTAATCCTTCTACTTTATGAACAATATAACCCAATATTGTCTCCATGTTATTTGACAGACCTACTGGAGATGATGGTAAAGAGAAGCTAATTTTAAAAACTGGGTCCTCCGGTATTGAAAAAGTACCTTCATTACTTAGATCTCTTTTTAGATTTTCAGATTCTTCGATTCGCATTTGCCTTGATTTATTCCCTTGTTCCTCTTTGTGTTTCCTGAATATTGTCTGGTTTTCTGGTTTTAAAAAATCTTCTTCTTTCATATATTTATATTTACTCCTATTTTTTCTTTTATTTCGGCCATTTTGGCGGAGGCTACTTTTTTTGCTTTTTCGCTTCCTTCTTTTAAGATTTTGAGCGCTTCCGGTAGTCTTTTTTCCCACTCCTTCCTTTTTTCTCGCATTGGCGCGATGAATTTCTCTAGGTCTTCTATTAACATTTCTTTTAACTCTTTATACTTGCCGGTTTTTTCTTCGTAAAGAGGCAAAAGTTCGGAGGCAGGTCGCAAGAGGTTGTGAATAGCATAAACATTTTTTGGAATTCCCTCGCTGGAATCGGTGACAATACTCATCACGCATTTTTTAATTTCATCATACTCGGCAAAAAGCGGAATAGTGTTATTATAACTTTTAGACATTTTTTGTCCGTCAGTGCCGGGCACCACTGCGACATCTTTCATAATCATCGCTTCAGGAAGTTTAAAGGTTTTACCGAAAATACGATTGAATTTTTCCGCGGTATCACGCGCAATTTCTAAATGTTGTTTTTGGTCCGCTCCCACCGGCACAATATCCGGACTGTAGAGTAAAATGTCTGCCGCCATCAACATCGGATAATTAAAAGTTCCGACATCGATTTCTTTATTTTTTGCTTCCGCATCCTTGAAAGCATGAGCGCGCATGAGGTATGGCATGGTCGTAATTGTTTCAAAAATCCAAGCAAGTTCTGTGTGCTCGGCTATGTCCGACTGTTTGAAAATTATCGCTTTCTTTGGGTCAAGTCCGATAGCTAAGAAATCAAGCAAAACCGCCATAATATTTTCCTTCATTTCTTTTGGATTCTGCACAGATTTCATAGCATGATAATCCACAATAAGCGCATAGACTTCGTATTCACTTTCTAAATCCACCAATTGCTTCATCATGCCGAAATAGTTGCCAATATGGGGTCGGCCCGAAGGCTGAATTCCTGACAACAATACTTTTTTCATACCATCTATACTAACATACTTCGGCCTACTCAGCATAAATATATTTGTCCACATTTTAATAACATAGAACTCCCCTATTTACCTTTCTCTTTTTTTCTCTTGTGCTAGGATGAAAGTATGGCTAAAAATCCTAAAAACAATCTGCGCTTGCCTCCACAAAGCCTGCCTTCTGAGCAAGCTGTGCTCGGCTCTATTATGCTTCGCAAGGACGCGATTCATGAAGTGGAAGACATTTTACGTCCTGATTCTTTTTATGCCGAAAAACACAAAATTATTTTTCAAGCCATGCTTGACCTGTCACTTGCAAACGAGCCGATAGATATGCTTTCCCTTTCCACCAAGCTTGCTGAAAAAAAAGCACTGGAGAGAATCGGTGGCAATCAATACCTCGCAGAAATAGTGAACACTGTGCCTTCTTCTACAAATGTAAAACACTACGCGGAAATTGTGCAGAAAAAATATATATTGCGAAGCTTGATTGAGGCCGGAGACTATGTTTCCTCTGTCGCTTTTGACGAAAACGATGACCATATAGATGATATCTTGGATATGGTTGAAAAAAAAGTTTTCGGTGTGGTTTCTTCGCCTAAAAATCAAAAATTTATAAACCTCAAAGACGCTCTGCCGGAAGCGTGGGAACGATTGGAGAGATTGCACGAACACAAAGGCGCGCTTCGCGGACTTGCGACCGGTTTTAGAGATTTGGATACTATGCTCTCCGGACTTCAAAAATCCGACCTCATCATCCTCGCGGCTAGGCCTTCTATGGGTAAGACCACTCTGGCGCTAGACATCGCGCGACTCTCGGGAGTCGTTCATGAAAAATCTGTGTTAATCTTTTCTCTGGAAATGTCTTCCCAGCAACTCGTAGACCGAATGCTCTCGGCGCAATCACGGGTGAATGCTTGGAACTTGCGCACCGGCCACCTTTCTTCCGACCGAGAATTTTCGCTTTTACGTGATTCACTAGATAAACTTTCTAAAGCAAAAATATTTATTGACGACCAACCCGGAAATTCAATTGTCCGAATGAAAGCGCTCTCTCGTCGACTCAAAGCCGAGAAAGGGCTTGACCTTATCGTTGTGGACTACCTGCAACTCATGACCACGAGTAAAAATTATGATTCCATGGTAAACCAAGTGACTGAAATTTCCCGCTCGCTCAAGTCACTCGCCAAAGAGCTTGACGTCCCTGTGCTTGCGCTCTCTCAACTGTCTCGCGCGGTGGAGAGTCGTGGAGGCAAACCTCGCCTATCGGACTTGCGTGATTCGGGTTCTATTGAGCAGGATGCCGACGTGGTGATGTTTATCCACCGAGAAGATAAAGGTAAAGACGAATCAGAGAGAACCAACATCGCCGAAATTTTAATTGAAAAACACCGCAACGGTCCGACTGGAAAAATTGAACTCTACTTTGATGAAAAAACCACGACTTTCCAGACACTGGAAAAAAGCAGTCTCTCTGAATTCTCCGCGCCAAAAATAGGTGGTGAGTTGGATGAATTCTAAATAAAAAAACGCAGTAGATATTACTATCTTACCGCGTTTATAAAACTTTAATGCTCTACTATTACTTAGTGGCAAGCATTTTTTGTATTTCTCTCAAACCTCTGGCTCTTTTTTTCATTCCAAGCTTACTGGCAAGATTAGCCGCCTTACCATAAAGCTTTTGTCTCTCCAGAATTAGAATCCTCTTTTTTTGCATTGAATGGTCACCAGTTAGTTTAACGTACTGTGAAATAACTGACTCTGCACCTGAAAAAGAGGAGTCACTTTTCTCAATGCGATAATCAATTGCTTTAGCAAACCACTTTTTGACTAAACTTGGTTTTTCTGCTACCCAACACAGATGACCCATTTCTACACAGTCATCTACGCGTTTTTTATTGCTCGACACATATTCCTCTGCTCTTAGTAGAACCTTTGGAATACTTGCCTTTGCCCCTACCAATTTTAGTGCCTTTACCAACTCCTCATAGAAACGAGGTGGTTCTAACTCCAGCCTGACGACCTCTTGATTTAAGATTTTTATAATCTCTGACTTAAAACCCAAGTACAAAGCGACCTCAGCAAAATTATAAACCCAGTGGATATCGTCTTTCGGAAACCCTCTTGTCCAAATAATTTTAGCGATTTCTTCCTTTTTCTTTGGCAAGTAATTTTTGGCAATTCTCCATGCATCAGCGAGGTGGTAACTTTTTATGTTCGGCCCAGTAGTTAAATGTGTTATCGCACTCTCATAGGCACCTGTGTTCACTAGCTGAAAAGCAATCATGGTATCAGGTGTAACTCCTATCAAACCAAGGTTGTCAAACTTTTTCCTGTGCAGTTCAAGAACATTTTGGCACACATTTAAAGCTTTATATGATTTGTACGCAGATTCAGCTTCTTCTTTTGAGCTTGAACGAGGAAGTTCACTAAGGAAGTATTCGACTAGCTTGTCCTGCTTCCACTCGTTAAGTCTATTTGGTATAGACCCGGCGGATATCATATATTTTAGACCCTCGTCGATATACATCTTACCGTACTTGTACACATTTCGGAGCGTATTATTCTCTATCGCAAAATCTACTTCGCTTACAAGAATTTTAGTTTCCAAGTAACCTTCGAACTCCAGGAGAAGATCAACTACTGCTTTATAGCCAGGTACATAGATGGAATAAAGGAATTCCACCTTGTTTTTCTTGAAAGAGAGGTTGTTTAAAAGCAACCTTAACTCCTTAACAGTTTTTTTCATATTGTTATGTTGTTTTATTTAAAGAAATTTTATTCCAATACTATTACAACATACTTTTTAAGAAATTGCAATGAGAGTACTGGGAGTTATGGATATAAAAAGTTCTGATATAATTACCTGATGGATAACATAGACAAGCTAACTGAAATTTTCAAAGAATTCCCGGGTATCGGCGCACGGCAGGCAAAGCGTTTTGTGTATCACTTGATGATGCGCAATGGCGCTTATTCAGAAAACCTAGCACAGCTTATAACTGAATTAAAAAAAGAAGTAACACAGTGCAAAGAATGTTTCCGATTTTATTTGAATTCCAAACAAAAAGATTTCGTTTGTGATTTATGCGCTGACCAAAATTCCGACTCAACCCTCCTTATGGTAGTAGAAAAAGATACTGATTTGGAATCTGTCCGCAAAAGCAGACTTTATAATGGCAGATACTTTATTCTTGGTGGACTTGTCCCCATCGTTGAGAAAACAACCAAAAGCAAAGTGCGCGTAAATGAACTTTTGGAGAAGATAAAAAAGTCCTCTGCGCTCAAAGAAATAATTCTCGCCTTTTCCCTCTCGCCCCAAGGCGACCATACTGACCACTATATCCGCGGAGAAATAAATCCGCTCGCCGAGAAAATGGGAATCAAAATCTCCTCCCTCGGCCGTGGCCTCTCCACTGGCACCGAACTAGAATATTCCGACAACGACACCCTCAAAAATGCTCTAAAAAATCGGCAATAAAAATGACAAAGGAAGACAAGAAAAATTTAATAAAAGCGACTCATGCTGGAGGTAAAATTTTAAAGAAATATTTCGGAAAAACTTTAAACCTTGTTGAGAAATCAATGATTGCAGATTTTAAAACCGAAGCTGATACTGAATCAGAAAAAACCATACTCCGAATACTTAAAAAAGAATTCAAAAACTACAACATCCATTCGGAAGAAAATGGAAAAATAAATAAGAGTTCTAAATACACAATCGTGATAGATCCCTTAGACGGCACTAATAATTTCGTCTTAGGAATTCCTAATTTTTCTATTACCATCGCAGTACTCTTTGAGGGTGAAGCTATTGCTGGAGTAATTCATCAACCTATCCTTAAGCAAACTTACTTTGCGGAAAAAGGCAAGGGCGCTTTTTTGAATAATAAAAAAATAAAGGTAAACAATAATAAAGACCCAAAAGCTTTAACCATCGCCTATAGCTGTGGCTATAAAACTTCGCATACACGCATTGCAAATATCATCCGCTCTTTGGTTGTTTCTAAATTCTACAAACGGGTAACCTTCAATTGGTCTCCAGCTTATGACCATTGCCTCTTGGCGTCTGGAAAAATAGAAGCACTGATAACTGACGCTGGCACAGAAATATACGATTTTGGCGCCGGAAAATTAATCGCAAAAGAAGCCGGCGCCAAGATTTACACCCTAGACGGCAAAAAAGATACTGATTTCTTAAACGATGCATTCATTATAGGTAATAGTGAAAAGGTAATAAAAAATGTCCTCAAAAGAATTCCAAATAGATAACAACAGAGAATTTGGTTTCAAGCTCAAAAATTATATTGGATCTAATTATAGTAAGTAAGCGATGAATTTAGAATTTACTGTTCTTTTTTCCAGCGAATTTGAAAACGCTGTTGGTAAATTTTTATTACTTCATTAAAAATAGCTGACATATTATTTACTAATACTGTTTTTCTTATTTCATCTTTTTTTAGAATATCATACTGCGCAAGATAATCATCCTGTAAATCAAAATAACGCCTAGTTAAAAACTCTTTTATCCCTCCAGATGTTTCTACTAAATTTATATTATTTCCTAAATATTCAATTAAATACCTCAAAAAATCCTGATCGATTTCTGGTTCCTTGGTTTTTTCTATATTCGAATTAAACTCACTCATTATTTTATGCTAGTTATTTTTACCTTGAAAAATGGCTGGCGGTGAGTGTTACGGCGGAGATATCGAGACTTTTGTTTGTATTTCATGACGAGAACTTTGCGAGCGCGTCCGATTTCTATTATTTCAGCATTTACTTTTGCTCCAGTAATGTAAGGAGTACCGATGGTGGTGTCTTTGCCGTCGTCCACCAAGAGCACTTTATCAAAAGAGATTTTGTCGCCTTTGGCATATTCTTTGCCAAGAGTTTTTATTTTTTCAATAGAAACAATCATCCCTTCGGAGACTTTGTATTGCTTTCCGCCTGTTTGTATGACTGCAAATTCATCCTTTTTCATATTATTTGATACTAGCTCAAATTTGAGAAAATTGCAAACCTTTGCTATGATAAAAGGATGCAAACCAAAATCATAGAGCGTTATTTTTTCTTTGGGCTACTCCTCGCTACTTTTATTTTTACCTTTTTTATTTTCCAGCCTTTTTGGATAGTGCTCGTTTTGAGTATTTGTTTTTCTATAGTCCTATACCCTTTTTATGAATGGTTTAGGGAAAGGAGATTGCCGAGCTGGCTCTCTAGTCTGCTCACTGTGCTTTTGTTCACATTGGTGCTCTTGGGACCTATTGCGGGCATTGGGATATTGGTGTTTGACCAAAGTCAAGATGTTTACCGTTCGGTGGTAGAAGGACAAGGCGTCGGCACATTTATAGATTCTATTGATAACGGAGTTAATAAATTATTGCCTCAAGGTATAACTTTTGATGTCAAAGAAAAAATCTCAGACTTTGTGCTTGTGGTTTCAAATAACATCACGAAAATATTTAGTACCACTCTTTCCGCTTTTTTCTCTTTGACACTCATGCTTTTAGCTATTTTTTATTTTTTGAAAGACGGCGCCAAGTGGCGACAGAAATTGGTAGAGCTCTCTCCGCTTAGAGATAAAGACGACAAAAAAATAATCGTGCGTTTAGAGAAAGCGGTCAATGGGGTAATCAAGGGTTATCTCTTGATTGCGGTAATCCAAGGACTACTCATGGGTGTTGGTTTTTCTATTTTTGGAATTCCCAACGGCGCGCTCTGGGGAGTGGTCGCGGCTATTGCGTCCTTAGTCCCGATGATAGGCACGGCTTTCGTCTCTGTGCCGGCAATTATTTTTCTTTTCGCCACCGGACACGATGTCTCGGCTTTTGGATTTATAATTTGGTCTGTAGTCGTGGTGGGCACGGTTGATAATTTATTAAATCCGTTTATCGTGGGCAGTAAAATAAACATTCCTCCCCTTTTTATTCTCTTTGCGGTCCTCGGAGGTATTTCTATTATGGGACCCGTCGGAGTCTTGGTGGGGCCACTCGCGGTGAGCTTGCTTTATACTTTGATTTCAATTTACAAAAGTGAATTTAAACAGGACACTGTTTTACAATAAATTACTTTTTTTATGTCAATCCAGTTTTACAACACTCTCACGCGCCAAAAAGAAGAATTTGTGCCTATCAACGCTAGCGAAGTCAAGTTTTACAGTTGCGGGCCAACGGTTTACAACTACCCACATATTGGAAACTACCGAGCTTACACTTTTGCCGATATTTTAAAACGGGTGCTTTTATACAATGACTACAAAGTGAAGCACATCATGAACATCACGGACATTGACGACAAAACTATTCGCGACTCACAAAAAGAAGGAAAAAGTTTGAAGGAATTCACCGAGTTTTATACGGAAGGTTTTTTGGAAGATGTAAAAAAACTAAACATTCTGCCTCCAGAAAAATTCACCAAGGCCACAGACTACGTGGATGAAATGGTGAAAATTGTGGAGACACTTCTCAAAAAAGGCATTGCTTATAAAAGTGAAGACGGGTCTATTTATTATGATATTAAAAAATTTCCAAATTACGGCAAACTCTCTCGCCTCGTTTTAGAAGAACAAAAAGAAAACGCGAGCGGTAGAATCAAGACCGACGAATACGACAAAGAAAACGCGCAAGATTTCGCTCTTTGGAAAGCGTGGGATGAAAATGATGGCGAGGTTTTCTGGACCCCGCCCTTCGCGAAGGGCGGGGGGGCAACCTCTTTAGGCAAAGGACGACCCGGCTGGCACATAGAATGCTCCGCTATGAGTATGGCAAACTTGGGCGAGCAGATAGATGTGCATACTGGTGGAGTGGACAATATATTCCCTCACCATGAAAACGAAATCGCCCAGAGTGAAGGCGCCACCGGCAAGCAATTTGTAAAGTACTGGGTGCACAACGAATGGGTCTTGGTAGATGGCAAAAAAATGGCAAAGTCTGCGCACAATTTTTATACTCTCAAAGATTTGACCGATAAAGGCATTGATCCGCTCGTTTACCGTTTTTGGCTACTGATGGCAAACTACGGCACGCGGGTAAACTTCGTCTGGGACGCGCTCAAAGCTTCCGAAGTTGCGCTCAAACGTTTACAGCGACTTTATTTGGAGCTAGGACCCTCCGACGCTAAAGCTTTGGAGGGCAAGGAAGAAGTAGGGAGAATAGATGAGAATTATAAAAAGAAATTCAAAGAGCATGTCAGTAATGATCTAGATACTCCTCGCGGACTCTCCACGCTGTGGGATTTAATAAAAGATGAAAATATCCCCGACGCCGACAAGAAGGCAACCATCCTAGACTTTGATAAAGTGCTAGGTCTCGGCTTTGCGGATTTAAAAGAAGACATAATTCCAGAAGAAATTACTAAGCTCGTAAACGAACGCGCCCTCGCTCGCCAAAATAAAGACTTTAAACTTTCTGACGACCTCCGTACGCAAATAAATTCTCTTGGCTTTGATGTGAAAGACACCGACCTAGGCCAAAAGGTTTCAAAAATCTAGCCTTCCCTTTTTCTGGGTTTTGTGGTAAAAATCATATAGATAGAATCTAATTTTTTAATTTGTTCTAAAACTTAATAGCATGGAAGTATTAAAAGCATTAATCGGTGTAATCATTTGCGTAATGGTTATCGCTTTTCTTTGGACACTTATTTTAAAACCTGCATTGGAGTACATAATGTATAGACCTGGCACAGGAATAAGAATAAGGGAGACGTACAAAGAAATGGATAAAAAAGAAGATTTCCTTCTTCATTATAATATCCGAAAGAAATATAACATCAAGAATTTCTCGAGGATAGTTATGCACAGAGAGATACAAGATGAGAAAACTGAACCACCATATAGAAACTTTCAAATGGTGGTAGAATATTGGTAATTTTTTTGTAAAGCCCCCAAACCAAAATAGTCAAACCTGGCAATAGTAAAGTTTGACTATTTTTATTTCAATAATAATTTTTCATTCTAACATTCTATAGAACATTGGAATGACTTTAAAGTAGTTTTACAATATCGTGATACGTCACCACGAGCATGAGGATGATAAGGAGCGCAAAGCCGATGGTGTTGGTGATGTTAAAGATTTTTGGATTTATTCGCGAGCCTTTTATTTTTTCAATAAGGAGAAAGAGCAGTCGTCCACCGTCGAGCGCCGGAAATGGAATCAGGTTTATGATGGCGAGGTTGATAGAGATAAGCGCCGCGAAAGATAGGAGGTATACAAAACCAAACTGCGCTGCATCCCCCACGATGCCAACGATGCCAACAGGTCCAGTAACTGAATCAAAACTCCCCTCGCCTTTAATTCCGTCCGCAATCAGCGTATAGAGCCCTACTGCAGTGCCTTTAGTCACAGAGAGGTTCAGCTTCATTCCTTGCCAAAGTGAGCTAAATAAAGGCAATTTGAGCGTTCCTACTGTGTCTAGAGCCACTCCTATCAAAGGACTCCCAGTTTCAGAGTCTGTTTTCGGAACAATCTCTACGGTATTTAATTTATTTTCTCTACCTCGCAGATAGCCAACCTCTACCCCATCCTCACCAGAATTTTCAGAAATAAATTCTTTGAATTTCTCTGGAGTTATATTCGGTGCTTCTAAAAAATTATCCTCCCTGTTTGCTAAATAAACCACTTTGTCTCCCGACTCCAGCCCTGCAATTTCTGCCGGAGAATCTTTGAGCACGGAGACTATCAACAAATTTGTATCTTTGAGTTCATATCCCGCCGGCGCGTTTTGAAGCGACATCGGAAGCCCAGACATAAAACCAACAGAAAATAAAACCCAAGCCAACACAAAGTTCATAAACACTCCCGCGAAAAGAACAATCGCTTGTTGCCATCGAGGCTTGTTTACAAAACTTCTGTTTGCATCGGGTCCGGTAGTATTTTCTGCATCCGGATTTTCTCCGAAAATTTTTACAAATCCTCCAATCGGAAGCCAATTTAGGGTATACTCCGTGTCCCCTTTTTTAAAAAGTGTCGCCGCTTTCGGCGGAAAACCAAAACCAAATTCGTCCACCCGAATATCAAATTTCCGCGCCGTAAAAAAATGCCCCCACTCGTGGACCAAGACTAACACTAGTAAAATTACTAAAAATATAATTACGGACATTATTAACTCACTTCTTGTTTATAACAGTCTTCACAATACACTATTTTTTCCAGATTGTCATACGTGGTCTTAAAAGAATTTCCGCAAGGAGAATTGCCATGATAAGGATGCTCTATAGTATTTTTATATTTTTCATTTTTAGATTGCAATCCAGCGCAATCGCAATACCTCTCTCTGAGCTTGAGAGCATTCCTGTAGTCTAATCTTTTATGATGACGACAATTAGGGCAGTATCTAGGGAGTGGAATATTATTTTGTTTATAAAATATAAGTTCGTTTGGCATAATCCGGAAAGCAGTCTGACAATTATGCTCACCCTCGCCTTCGTTCATACAACCTATTACTTGCTCAGCAATATTCTCCGGTATTCCAGTAACATCATCCGGCACGGTATGAGTATCCATTGTTGTTTTATATTCTCGCTCTTTAAGCTCTTTCCATGCATACCCAGCGCTTTCTGCTTCTTTCTTGTTTAACGGAAAATGTTCCTGCGCCATGGATTCGTTGTAAGCAAAAGGAGAAACTTCGGGTGGGAAAAACTCACCATAGCCATATTTGCGACCGCTCTTATCAATATATTGCATACTTTGTATATGTTCTTTAATTTTTTGAATCAATTCTTGGTATTCTTCTTTAGTGTATTGCTTGTTTAAAATACAATATTCTTTTTTCCGCAAACCAATACACCCAAAAAGATTAGAGGAAGAATCGCAATTGGAGCAATATTCTATGGAATTGCAACCATTGGAACACAGATCACTGAATTTTACATCATAATTTTGTTTTGGAATTGCATGACACTCGTATAAAAGTTCATTTTGTATCGGAGACACAGTCACATCCATAGAATTTTTCAAGCCCATGGTAAAAAATAGATTTTTTGAATCTTCACAATCATTGATAAAAAAGGCGTTTTCGCATTTATTGGAATTTAAAGCATAGTCCCCTGTCACATTTTCATTTTTCTTGCCATGCATATAACGATGAGGAAACTTTTCCCACATACGGTTTACTTTTTCTTCAAAATGTGAAAAGTTCTGTCTGGAAGTAATTTTAAATTCTTTTAGCTTTGACTCGTATTTTTCCTTAGTATAAGGCTCGTTCCAAATGTAGTACTGCCTATCTTTTAACCCTACACAACCAAAACAATCCGAGCAATTATTACAATCGCGCAAAAACCAAGAATCCCGACAGGTAGTGGAGTCCACGGAAAATTTACAATTGTAACAAGAATCGCAATTGAAAGATTCATAACACCTATCACATTTGGTAATATGGTCGCAGTCCAGACAATTTGTGCTCTCTGTTAGGTAACTCGAATACATGCAGTCTTCGTTGCCTCCAAGCGCCGTAAAACACATATAGCAATTCTTAGAATCCACAATATAGTTTGAAGTATCAGAATTTACACTATTCACCTGCCAAAGAGCAATGCGTGGAGCTACTTTACCAAGTTCCATAAATTGTTCAAAGAATGATTTTGAGAAATCATAATCTCTGCCATATTCCGTGCCATCCCATCCATCACCATACCAATACTCTCTAGAATAAACTGGGAAGGACACATTTTCATCATAAAAACTGACTACTTTTTTACCGGTACCTGTGCAAAGACGTAAGCTAAGCACTCGCTCATTTCTACGCATAAGTCTCCGACGAAAACGCTCCTCGGGAGAAAAAGTCGGAAGTGGAACTCCTATTTTCTCGCAAAAAGAAGCTTCATCGTCTGTGATGATAAATTCTTTTTTTGTTGCCTGACAAATTCGTTTCTGCATAAACTTCTAATTCATAGACTCCTTTTCTTTCTTGCTAAAAATTGCTTCCAGATTTTTGTTGGTTTCGTCAATAATTTTTTGTAAGTCGTCTTTGGCGCGGAATTTTTCGTCTTCGGTCATCTTGCCAGCTTTTTCTTGTTCTTGAATATCTTCCCAAATCTCTTCGCGTAGTCGACGCACTGAAATTCTAGCTTCTTCAAGTTTCTCTTTTAATACTTTTACCAAACTCTGCCTGTTCTCGGTCGTGAGTTGCGGAAAAATAACTCTGATTCCTGCCTCGTCCACCGCAAGCGAAAGACCTAGGTTTGCGCCAGCAATTGCTTTCTCTATGCCCTTTATCTGACTCTTGTCCCAAGGCGAAATACGCAAAGTCTTCGGGTCCTCAATCGCGATAGAAGCCACATTTTTAAGTGGAGTATACGCGCCATAAGACTCTACCGATATGCCGTCTAGCGCCATCGGCGACGCTCGGCCGATATTTAGTTGGTTGTATTCCTTACTCAAAAAATCTTCTATCTTTTTAACCTCTGCCTTAAAATTTGAAAAATTGTATTGCATCCCTGTATTGTAGCATATTTTTTAAACTAATAAACTTCCTTGTTATAACATTGCTCACAGTAAATTATCTCTGGGCGCTCCGGCGCATAACTTGTTTCAAATTCGTTTTGACAGCCTTTATTCATACATTTTCTGTGCCAAAGTTTATTCGGATTTTGAAGTTTTATACGTTCACTAGTTCTGCAAAAGAAACACTTTCTTGGAATTGGAATTTGGTATTTTTGATAAAAAATTAATTCATTTTTCACAATTTTATAATTTCTCTCACATTTCTCACAAGCTAGTGTTTCGTTTAGAATACTGTCTCCTACGTCATTTATAGAATCTGGAATACTATCTCTGGGCATTGTTTCCTTGCCAGTAGTTTTTTGTAAGTTATCCCACCACTTAAAGCCAGCTTTTAATGCCTCATCTTTACTCAACGGAAAATACTCTTGTGCCATAGTTTCGTTGTAGCCAAAGTTGGACATATCACTTGGAAAAAATTCCCCCCATTCTCCCGTGTTTTTCATGTGTTCAATAATTTTATCCTTTAATTTCAAATATTCTTCTTTAGTGTATTGTTTATTTAAAATACAATACTCTCCATGTTTAATTCCAGAACAAGCAAATAGATGTTTAGATGAATGACAATTTTCTACATAGGCAATTTCTTGATTTTTTAAAGAAAAAATTGAGAAAAGTGCTCGATAATCATGGTCAGGAGTTAAACCCTCATAGCACTCCTCACATTTTCCTGCTGGAGTCATATCGTAACTATCTTTTATATCCCCTCCTATCAACAAAAACCTTACATTTTCAGAATTTCTTGCTACAAAAGAATCTTTCACATTTTTACAATCCATAATCAAATCTCCAGTAGAATTTATACTATTAACCACATAGGCATATCTTCTTATTTCTTTTAAAAGAAAATCTGCGAATTCTTTTTTTGCTCTTTCGTTACCGGAATAAGTTTCCAAATGATAACCTTCAACAATCTTTTCATATTCTTCCTTGGTGTATTGTTTATTTAAAATACAATACTTTTTCTGGCGTAAGTTTACGCACATAAAACAATCAGAACAACCTTTGGAGTCTACACAAAAAGAACAATCATTAAGCCCCGTGGAAGAATAGCAACTTCGGCAGTCATAACAACTCTCTAAAAATATAGAATCGTAAATAATTTGTGAATTGTAAAAGAGATTAAGAGAATCCATAACGTCCCTGGTTTCTGGCCCCGCAACAGAATAAGAATACATCACATCTTCACTATACCAAGACATTGACACCATATAGCAATTTTTCGCAAATGTAACATTTTGCGTATACTCACAATTTACACTTCCAACACCGTCGTCATTTATAAGTGATAATAATGGCACTTTATCTTGTAGTTCACGAAATTGTTCAAAAAACGGACGTGTGAAATCAAAATCTTTACCATAAGATTTTGGATCCCATTTGTCACCCCACCAGCATTTATTGCAATACACTGTAAGAGGTTTATCAGGATGATATAGAGAAATTATTTTCTTTTCGCACATATTACAAGTACGGTTATAAAAACTCAAATCATTCCGCCATGCTAGACGTCTTTGAAGACGACAATCTGGACAAAACGTCGGCGCCGGTACTCCTATTTTTTCATAAAACGAAAAATCATCCGGTTCAATCACGAAATCTTTTTTGCAATTTTGGCATGTTTTGTTTTCTACTTTATACTCCATATTTTAACCATTCTCCTATTCGTACGAATTAGAGAATACAATTTCGCTTGTTGGTTGTCTTTTCCAAAAATGAAGAATGAAAAAGCCAGTCAGTACGAAAATAGTCAAAATACCCATAGCGAGGCGATAGGAAGATGGTTCACTACCTAGGAATAAAATGGTTCCACCCCAAGCCAGAGGCCCGACAAAAGTCGCGAACCGCTCCATTAGAGTGTAAAAAGAAAATCCGTAACCCATATCATCTTTCGTAAGTAAAGTGCTCATATAAGCGCGAGTAACAGCCCACATCGAGCCAATTAAAAGTCCCACTGGAACAGTCAAAATAAAAAACATTTTAAAACTAGGCGCTAGAGCTATAGCTGGTAAAATAACCACCCAACCTAGAAGTATTATCTTTAACGTTTTAAGAGCACCTATGCGGTCAGCTATCCACCCCCCTAAAATTCCACCTATAGCTCCAGTTAAAATTATACCCATCAGGAGGATTGATTTTGTCTTGTCCGGCACAGAAAATACACGCTCTATGTAGATAGAATAATTATTACTCGCCGTAATCAGGGCGTCATTAAAAAAGAAAAAAGCGACGAGCATCGGAGCCGCAATAGAAATTCTGAAAAAATTAAACATCTTGCTTTTAAATATTTTGGTCTCCTCTTTCATCATCCGCAAGGAAATTCCAGACTCCATTTTTCTCTCTTCTTTAAATAAAATCATCATCGGTAAAGCCAAAACAAAGAAAATCCCTATCGCTGGAATTAGGGGGTCCAGTCTAGAGGCAGATAGTGGAAGCGTTACCAGAAGACCACAGATTTGACCTAGAGCATTTGAGGATTGGCCGATGCCAGAAGCGCGAGCGCGATGGCCTTCGTCAGCAATATCTGCAATCATTGGATTAAAAAATACAAACGAAAGTTGATAAAAATATTGGCCGAGCAAAAAGAAAAGAGCAACTAGAAAAATATTCGGAGTATCAGCATAAGCAAACAGTACTACTAGACTATAACTTATAAAAGTGCCAAAAGTCGCAATATTTAAGAAAAATTTCCTTCCACCATGTTTGTCTGTATAAGCCGCGAGAGTAGGCGCGCTGAAAAGCAAGATAATAGTAGTGATAGCGAAAATAGCGTTATACCAAAAATCCGACAGTCCTCCATCTATCACCAGCCATTGTCCGAAGTAAAGGAGAAAGTTTATTAAAACAAAGGAATTAGCGAAGTCATACAAACACCACAGAAAAAGACGTTTCTTATTCATAAAATGATTTTACCATAATTAATAGACTTCTTTTTGATAACATTGTTTGCAGAAAATTTTCTCGGGACGGCTAGGCGCATACATTGTCTCAAATTCATTCATGCATTTACCATCATGTTCATGTCCTGCCAAATCACACATACAATCTCGCTTGTAGAAACGAAAAGGATTTTTCCATTTCAACCTTTGATAATATCTACAATTTGGGCAAAGTCTCGGCAACGGTAAGTTCATTTGCCTGTAAAAGGCGAGTTCGTCTCTTAAAATTCTATAAGCTGAAAGGCATTGTGTTTTAGTGTCACCTTTATTGGGACATTTTATGACTTCATCACAAATAGCATCAGAAACATCATGTATGGAATCTAGTAAATCTTCTGTAGTTACAGTCGATGAATAAGATTTTAATTCTGGCTCCTTCCATTTATAACCCAGTAAAATGGCTTCCTCTTTTGTAATCGGGTGTTCTTCAAAAGCGATAGTTTCATTATAGGCAAAAGGTGAAATTTCTTCAGGAAAGTATTCACCATATAGGTATTTTCTGCCTATTTTATTTATATATGGCATTTCGTTCATATGTACTTTTATTCTATCGACAAGTTCAAAATACTCATCTTTCCCATATTGCTTGTTTAAAATACAATATTGTTTTTTATTTAAACCCGCACAACCAAAACAATCGGAACACCCTTTACACTGGTCAGAATAAAATAAATTTTTGCTTCCACCTCCACAACTAAAAGAATAAAAAACTCTACTTCCACCTCTCCCGCCGATAGCAAATTCATAACACTCTTCCACTTTACCCGTAAAAACTAAATCTTGCGAATCTTTTGTTGTATTCACTCCAAAAAATACATACTTCATATTTTCTCCATCAACAAGCCCATAGCAGTGATATATGTTTTTTGAATTTTCTATAAAATCTCCAACCACATTTACTGAATTTTTTATATACGCATGTTTATGTATGGCTTTTTTTGCAAGTTCCGTAAATTTATCTTTTGCTTCACACTGTCCTGAATACGTATCTAATTTTAATGTAGTAATGCTATTTTCATATTCCTCTTTTGTAAGTTGTTTATTTCTGAAAACATAACTTTTATTACGTAAACTTGAAGATATACAGCAGTTATTGCAATTTGAACAGTCATATAAAAAATGAGAACTAATGCATCGATCGCTTTCAACTAAAAAAGTCGAGTTATAATTTTGACTTGAGCGTACAAGTTCATATCCCTTTTCATTGGCTTTGATTATGAGAGAATCGAGGCAATTCTTATTATGCTTAAAAAAACATCGCGAATATTTGATGTTTTCATTGGACGGACTAACAAAAGACAAATAAATATTTTTGCTTGTATAACAAAAATTAGCATATTCACAACCCTCTCCATTTCTCTCATTCTGGTCGAGCGCTCGATGCGGAACAACACTCTTTAACTTTTTGAATTGTTCAAAAAAGGGTTCTGAAAAATCGTAATCTCTGCCATAATCGAATGCATCCCAATTATCGCTTAAATGACATTTTACACACCAAGTAGGAATAAGGGAATCAGAACTATACATAGAAATTATAGATTTTTTACAGTTCTCACAGTTACGCTTATATAAAGACCGCTCGTTTACAAAAGTTAATTTTCTTATAAATCTGCAATGAGGACACCAAGTCGGCGCTGGCACGCCTATTTTTTCATAAAACGAAAAATCATCCGGCTCAATCACGAAATCTTTTTTGCAATTCTGGCACCCTACATTTTTTGATTTGTATTCCATATTTTTTCATTCTAACATTCTATAGAACATTGGAATGATATTTTTAGAGCTTCTCTGGTATCAAAAGCGCTACGGATTCAATCAAAGTCTTTGGAGAGGAGCCCGATTGACGGAGAAACTGCCGAGCTTTCATTATCTGCTCAAACACTCGTACACTTTCTTTACCCCATAGGAATTTCCTATGTGGGGCATGGAGGGCAAGCTCAAGAGTATTTAGAAATTTTAAGGCTTTACTCCTGATAGAGTCGTCCATTATTTCATTTTCCGGCTCTACCAGTAATTCTTTTAAAAAATCAATTCTACCTCTCAGTGAGAGTTTTATAAATTTTTCCCCCAGAGCTATATCTCCTTTTTTATCGTCCGCAGAAATAACATAGAACCTAGAAACCAAAGTCGGCAGAAGCGCGTTTACATCCGGAACAACCAGAAAAAAGTGAGTATTCTCTATCGGCTCTTCAAAGAGCTTGAGCATTGTCCCTTGCGCGTCTAGAGAAAAATTATTAGCGCAGATTATAAAAAATTTCTTCTCTCCTATTCCCCGCTCGCTACTCATGTCTTTGAGAGAGAAAGCTTCGTCAATTTTAAAATTATCAATGGCTATGTGAACCAAATCTGGGCTCGAAGGAGAAATATCAAAAATTTTCAAAAATTCCAAAATGGATTTTGTGATTTCTTCCCTCGCTCCTTCCACTAAATAAGCATGATGTAGATTTTCTTTATCAAAATGTTTATTGATTAGGTTCATAGGTTCTAGGTTCTAGAAGCTAGTCACTAGCAACTAGTCCCTAATCTTAACGTTTACTCAAAATTGTTTTCTTATAAGCATCCAGATGCTCAAGCACCATCCCCGTGCCCTTGACCACACAGAAAAGAGCGTCGTCCGCCACCACCGCTTTCACGCCCGTCTTTCGGTAAACTAGGTCAGAGAGATTACGCAAGAGTGAAGAGCCCCCCGTCATGATAATCCCGTGGTCGATAATGTCGCTCGCGAGCTCGGGTGGAGTTTCGGCGAGCACGGTCTTTATCGCTTTGATAATTTGTTTGAGTTCAGAGTCTATGGCTTTGACTATTTCATTAGTGCCTACTTGGGCAGAACGTGGAAGCCCTTGGATAAAGTCGCGCCCTTTGATGGTGACACGCAGTTCTTCTTCGAGTGGCACGGCCGCGCCAATTTTTATTTTTACTTCTTCGGCAGTCCGGTCGCCAATTGCTAGGTTGAAAGTTTTCTTGATATAGTCCGCTATAGCTTGATCAATTTTATTCCCCGCGCATTTCACTGAGGTGGACGAAACAATTCCGCCGAGCGATATCACCGCCACGTCCGTCGTCCCTCCACCGATATCCACTATCATGTGTCCGGTGGATTCATAAATCGGAATACCCGCGCCGATGGCCGCCAAGATTGGCTCTTTCACTACATAAGCATTTTTGGCGCCTGCGCGAATTGCCGCTTCTACTACCGCGCGACGTTCGGTGGAAGTCACCCCCGCCGGAACCGAGACCATAACATCGGGCTTGAAAAAATTCCACTTGCCCATGGCTTTGTTTATAAAATATCGGAGCATGGCTTCGGTCACTCGGTAATCCGCAATCACTCCGTCTTTCATCGGCCGATACGTAATGATGCTCTCGGGCGTCTTACCCACCATTTCTTTGGCTTCCACACCGATTGCCAGAATTTTGTTGTCTTGTTCAGAAACCGCTACCACCGAAGGCTCGTTTAGGACTATGCCTTTGCCTGGTAAAAAGACCAAAGTATTGGCCGTGCCTAGATCTATCCCTAGCTTCTTCTGAAAAATTCCCATAGGGACAATATAACACAAAAAAAGAAAAATGAAATTTACTTAATTTTTTTATATGATATAGTGATTACACTAAAGAAATACAAAGACATGACTTCAAAAAATGACGAAAAAATAAAAGAAGGGCTTACTTATGACGATGTCTTGCTCATACCGGGATATTCAGAAACTTTGCCGAGAGACGTGGACATAGCATCCAATCTTACACGAAAAATAAAACTAAACACCCCTATAATTTCGGCCGCCATGGATACCGTCACTGAAGCAGACCTCGCTATCGCTATGGCGGAGGTCGGAGGTATCGGCATCATCCATAAAAATATGACAATCACTGCGCAAGCGAGCCAAGTGCGTAAGGTCAAACGCTCCGAGTCCGGAATGATTCACGACCCCATCACCCTTCCTCCCCATGCATCTTTGAAAGATGCTCTCCAAATAATGAAAGAAAATAAAATCGGAGGTATACCGATAGTGGACAAAGATAAAAAGCTAAAAGGAATTTTGACTAACAGAGATATGCGATTTCAGAAAAAATTAGATTTACCGGTAAGTGAAATCATGACCAAGAAAAATCTAATTACCGGCAACTTAGGCACCGACTTAAAAAAGGCGGAGGAAATTTTAACCAAACACAAAATAGAAAAGCTTCCATTGGTTGATAAAAATAACAAACTCGTAGGACTCATCACCTACAAAGACATTATGAAAGTAAAATCTCGTCCGAATTCATGCCGAGACGAATTTGGCAGACTTCGCGTGGGCGCCGCTGTGGGAGTAACCCCCGACACCGAAGATAGAGTAAAAAAATTAGTGGAAAATGGAGTGGACACAGTGGTGATAGATACGGCGCATGGACACTCTAAAGGTGTAATCACTATGCTTAAAAAAATCAAAAAAGAATTTCCAAAACTGGAAGTCATTGCCGGAAATATTGTCACCGGGCAAGCGGCTAAAGATTTGGTAAAAGCCGGAGCCGACGCGGTAAAAGTGGGCGTGGGACCGGGCTCTATCTGCACCACTCGGGTCATCGCCGGAGTGGGCTATCCGCAGTTCTCCGCGGTGTATGAAGTCGCCAAAGCAATCCGTGGCTCCGGAGTGCCTGTCATCGCCGACGGAGGCATTCGTTTCGCGGGAGACATCCCCAAAGCTATAGCCGCCGGAGCAAGTGGGGTTATGATAGGTTCTCTTTTTGCTGGAGTGGAAGAATCTCCTGGAGAAACTTTGATATATGAAAGTAGAAAATATAAAATCTATCGCGGAATGGGCTCTATTGAAGCAATGAGGGAAGGTTCCAAGGACAGATATTTCCAAGACGCAGAAGATGATATAAAAAAATTGGTGCCGGAAGGTATCGTGGGACGAGTGGCATTTAAAGGCGAGCTTTCTGAAGTGGTATACCAGCTAGTAGGCGGACTTCGCGCCGGTATGGGCTACTGCGGAGCAAAAAATATTGCGGACTTGCAGAAAAAAACAAAATTTGTGAAAATTACCCAGGCGGGACTGCGAGAAAATCATCCGCACGACGTCACTATTACCAAAGAAGCTCCTAATTATAGCAGAGAGAAATAAAGCAAAATAAAAAATATGGATAAAGAAAAAAAGAACGGGCGCGGATTTATAGACATCCTCGTAGGGCTTCAATGGGGCGACGAGGGCAAAGGTAAAAATATTGACGACCTTCTTTTATCTAAAACATATCAAGGTGTTGCTCGCTTTCAAGGCGGAGCTAATGCGGGACACACTTTAAACTCCGCCGGAGTGAGCTTCATCGGGCACATCATCCCTTCAGGGTGTTTGCATGAAGGCATAGAACTCTACATCGGAAGTGAAGTTGTGGTAGATGTGGTTTCCTTGGTAAAAGAAATAAAAGAACTCAAAGAAAAAGGTTTTGATATTCTGCCGAGACTCTACATTTCCAATCGCGCAAAATTGGTCTCCTATATGCACCCATTTTTGGACCTTGCGGACGAAGCTTATCGCCAGGGATTCGGAGGCAAAATCGGCACGACTGCCAGGGGCATCGGTCCGGCATACAGTGATTCGCGGGCCAGACGCGGGCTTCTAGTAGGAGATGTGTTGTATGAAGATTTCAGCGATAAATCAGAAAATCTTGCCTTATTTCATAAAAACTTATTAAAACTCTACGCACAGGAGTATGGCTTTGAAATTCCAATGGAAAAAATAAAAGAGTCTAGAGAAAATTGGTTAAACGCAATTGAAGAATTACGAAAAATGAATATTTGCGAACTTTCTAAACTCATAAACGAACGACTACAAGAAGGTAAAAATATTTTAGCCGAAGGCGCGCAAGGCATAATGCTCGACATTGATTTTGGAGATTATCCAAATGTGACGAGCTCGAACACCTTGCCTGCAAATATGTGCCTCGGACTCGGAGTGCCCCACGGCTATATCAGAAATATTTACGGCGTGATGAAAGCTTATACCACCAAAGTCGGAGGCGGACATTTCCCGGCTAGAATTTCCGACGAAAAAACAGAGAAACTTTTCCAAGACGCCGGCAATGAATTTGGCGCCACCACGGGGAGACCGCGGATGTGCGGATGGCTGGATTTGTTTGCCCTTGAATACGCAATAAGAATTTCGGGAGTTAATAAAATTTTCATAAATAAAGCCGATATCTGTCCGACAGAAAAAGTAAAAGTCGTCACCGCCTATAAAAAAGATGGGAAAATCACGGAGGAATTCCCTCTCCGGCTCAACGACATCACCGAAGTCACCACGCAAGATTTGCCCGGCTGGGGCCAAGCGAACTTCGGCGTCAATAAAAAAGAAAACGCCTCGCCCGAACTCCTAACCTATTTAAACTATGTAAAACAAAAACTCGCCCCCTTCGGCGCCGAAATCATCTCCGTCGGCACCGGCCCCTCCCGTGAGCATTCGTTTGAGTTTTAGTAACAAAAAGAACAATGGATAATAACACATCCTTTAATTCAACAATATATTCTTACGACAAAACAAAAGTTGGAAAAAGAATAGCAAGAAGCACAGATCGCTCTGTCTATAAATATGGAGAAAATGAGGTGATTAAATTCTCTTTCCTTGTCTTTTTTGTAAAAAAAATACGCAACAAGATGTTGAATGATTATACAACTTGCAAAAAGTATTTAAAAGATTATTTAGTTATAACTACCGACGTAAGCAATCCTCTAAGAAGAGAACATATAGAGATTCAACCTTTCATACAAGGAGAAATTTTCTCATTAAAGCATACTAAAGATCCTAAACTGAGAATTCAATTAAAAGAAATTGTAGATATATCAGAAAAAATTATCAATGATGGTTACAAAGAGGTAGATCTTGTAGGGCATGGCGGAATGTTTACTTTATGTTTAAGCAATATATTAGTAGACAAACAAGGAAAACTCAATATCGTTGATATAACTTTCCTAGAAACTCGCTCTCTTGGTTTTGTGGGGTATTTTATAGCACCTTTTATTCCAATAATAAAAGCCCGCCAAAAGTATATAATTAATCGTTTTCTTAATTGAGAAACTAAAAAAACTCCGTATTTAAGTATTCTCAGTAAAAGTGATTCAACCTTTTTATTTATTGTGCTTTGTGGTATAAAAATCTAGATAAAACAAGTTCTTAACGCTTAAAAAACTCCCACAGGAGGGGGCATTACTATGAACACGATTGATCTTTCTCTCAGAACAGCTTCTGTATTAGTAGCTGTTCTGTTGATCTACCAACGATTCTTCAGTAAAGGAGGAAGCACTAGACACGTCGTTGGAGGAATAACTACAATGTTTCTCGGTATCCTCATCCTCATATTGGTAACAATCCGAGGCTTTGGAAAAGAAACTCCGATGACAATGGAATATGGAACACATATTGCAACAGGAACACTTTTTTTTGTTTTGTTATTCGTAACTGTCGCATTAGGCCTAAAAGCAAAACTAACGAAGAAGCATTCCCCTTTGCATCGCCCAATGGCAAATGCTACATTAGCATCTTTAGTCCTCACTCTCCTTGCAGCAGCTGTATCCATTACCTCCCATTAAACCAGCGGTTCTCTAGAAACTTAAAAACTTCTAGAGAACCGCTTTTTTTATTTACTGAAACACATTATAATTAGAAAATGGAAGGTACTTTTTTACGACAGTCTGAGGAGAAAGATGAAAAGGCGGTTTATGATTTGCATGTTGCTGGACTCAAGCAATCTGAAAGTTATATTGCTGATCCGAGTTCAAGAGAAGAGCTTGATAAGGACTTAAAAAATATAAAAGAATCTTATATTGATAATGGTGGAGAATTTTTAGTACTCACAACTACTGACAATGAAATTATCGGTATGGGTGGACTACGCAAAATTGACGACACAACGTCAGAAATAAAAAGAATGCGGGTTAATCTAGGTTTTCAAGGTAAAGGACTCGGTAGTCTAATTTTAGATAAACTCATAGAGAAAGCAAAAGAATTGGGTTATAAAAAATTAATCTTAGACACAGCACTCAAACAAAAAGTCGCTCAGCATTTGTATGAATCACGAGGATTTAAAGAATCAAACCGCGGAGAAGTCTTCGGCCAAGAAACCATATACTACGAACTAGAATTATAAATAAAGAGACCTCCCAGTTTCATGGAAGGCCTTTTGTTCTCAGAACAACGCATTACGTTATCTGAAGATTTTCACGATTATTGCTTTCGCAACATGAGCATTGATCGGTCCGTCAGCCCCATCTGCAAAAACGAAGGTGGTGTCCTTTGTATACATATTTCCTTCTGCTACGTCCCAACCCTGCTCAGCTACATTCCACAGGAAGATAGTGTCCATCTCTTGCAGTTTTGCAAAGCTGTCATCTTCAACGACGACATCTGCACCCTGGTAAATGAGACGACACTTAGCAGATGGAGTATCGAGGAAGCAACCTGAGCAACTGGACAACGAAACACATGCGATCGAAAGAGAGAACAATAGCGTTTTCATGGCAAAAACTTTGATTTGATTATAAAAATCAGCAAAATTTACTTACTTTTATAACCAAACCAAAAGCCATTATCTGAGTAGAAGTATAGCATACAATTACCTATTTGTCAATAGTAAATTGACCAAAATGACTACTCAAACTCCGTAGTTGCTGGGGGTTTGGGGGTCATGTCAAAAAATACACGAACAATGTCTTTGTGCTTGATGAGGGCGCTGGTAATTTCATCTGCAACTTCGGGTGGAAAGTGGTAACCTTTTGCAGTCATAAAGTCCACCGTCTGCACTGCACGCACAGCAAGAGAGTGGCCATATACTCGCTCGTCACCTTTAACTCCCACCGAGTTGATGCCGAGCATAGCGACGATGAGTTGAGAAATTTGTTTATCTAAATTGTGTCTCACCAAAATCTCTCTTACTTTGGCATCCGCTTCTCTCACTAGAGCCATTTTCTCTGCATCAACCGGAGTGCCGACGACACGCAGATACAACCCCGGCCCGGGGAAGGGCGCGCGGTTGTAAACACTCTCCGGCAAGCCGAGAGTTTTGCCCAGCTCTCGCACTTCGTATTTAAAAAGATGCCGGAGCGGGTGCAGGTCATCCACTTCAAAACCGAGCCCCACATTGTGGTGCGTTTTAATCATTGCCGACTCCCCCACTTGTCCGCTCTCAATGATGTCGGTCGCTAGGGTCCCTTGCGCGATGAACTTTGCTTTGTGTTTTAAAATCTCCGCTTCAAAAACTTTTTTGTAAACTTCGCGGAATTTTTCTCGTTTTTCTTCGGCGTCAATAGTTTTGCCGATATTTTCTAAAAAATCCGCTTTGGCGTCAACGATGCTTATCTTTTTTACTCCGGCAGACGTTACATTTTTCTTGAGCTCCTCCATTTCGCCCTCTCGCAGTCCACCAGTATCAATCGCAAGGCACACCAAACGCTCCCCGAGTGCCGGAGCGAGGATTCCTGCCAAAACCGTAGAATCCACTCCACCGGAAACTCCCAAGACCACTTTATTTTTCTCGCCAACTATCCTCTTCACTTCCTCTTCCATCTCAACAATCAAATCTTTAGGGTCCCAATCTTTTACACAATGAGCTAAATTTATAAAATTCTGCAGAATTTTTTTGCCTTCTTTGGTATCGGTCACTTCCGGATGAAATTGCACACCCAAGACGCGATTATTTTTATCCGTCATCCCGGCTATACCCTCTGATATGGCGATAGATTCAAAACCCTCCGGAATTTTTGTCACTGTATCGCCGTGGCTCGCCCAAACTTCGGTCTCTTTTGCTACACCTATAAAAAGCGGATGCGAAGTTTTTAATTTCACTTTAGCTGGTCCATATTCGCGATGCCCCAGTGGTCTGTCCACATTTCCACCCAAAGTATACGCCAAAAGTTGCATACCATAACAAATTCCTAAAACTACATACTTGGCGCCAGAGGTATCAAGAGAAGCCGGTAGTTTGGGAGCGTTTTCACTATAGACACTCCAATTACTTCCAGAGAGAATTACACTTTTCGGATTATTTTCTTTGAGCCAGATTTCGGCTTTCTCGGATGGTAAAATAATACTTCGCACTCCGAGCTCTCGCAGAGTCCGCCCGATAACGAGAGTGTATTGTGAGCCATAATCCACGATTAATATTTGAATACCGTCCATAATGGAGTAAATATAACACATTGTGCTAGAATAAAAAAATGACACCGAAAACCAAGGTTGTTACTATAATTCCTTTTAAAAAAGGGCCTTTCGGCAACAACTTGACTTATTTTTCAAATAAAGACATCAAGTCGGGAGACATCGTGGAGACTATGCTCCGCAGTAAAAAAATTCTCGGACTGGTGATTTCGGCGGAAGACGCCACTCTGCACAAGAGCGAAATCAAAAAGATGAATTTTGATTTGAAAAAAATCGTGGGGGTAAAAGAGTATTCACTTTTCGACAAAGAATTTTTGGCTAGCTTGAGAGAAACCAGTAAATATTTTGCCATCCGCGAAAACGATGTGGCTTCCGCGCTTATCCCGTCTGTTTTGAAAGAAAATTATGACAAGATAGCGAAGTTTTCTGCTGATACGAAGAATAACAAGGAAAATTCAAAAGAAAAAACCCGAGCGGAAAAATTATTACTTCAAGAAAAGCCGGAAGATCGAATTTCTTTTTATAAAACCCTTATTCGAGGCTCTTTTGCGGAAAAAAAATCGGTGTTTATGGTATTGCCAACTCTAAAAGATATCGAGGAATTAGAAAAAGAGCTCGGTCGGGGCATAGAACAATTCACCATAAAACTCCATAGCGAAATCAGTCCTAAAAAAATTCTCTCGGGTATTGAAAAAATTTTGACCTTACCCCATCCGGTGTTCATTTTGGGCACAGCGCCATTTTTATCCGTCCCTCGGGAAGACCTTGCTACCATTATTTTGGAGCGCGAAAATACCGGAGCTTACAGGATGCTGGGGCACCCCTTCATTGACCTTAGGATATTTGCAGAAATTTTCGCTTCCAAAATAAACGCGAAATTTATCCTCGCCGATACACTACTTCGTTTGGAGTCTATCGCGCGAATAGAATTTGATTATTTTACGCCCATCTCCCCTTTATCTTACAGAATAAATTTTGAGGGAGAAATAGAGATTCTAGACATGGGAGAAAAATTCCAAGTGCTGAAAGGACTCGCCAAAGAAGAAATGACGGGAAGGTTAGTGAAAAAACAAAATATTTTTATTTTTACTCTCCGCAAGGGACTCGCCACTCTGACTCTGTGTCGAGATTGTGGAGAAACACTTTTTTGCGAGAAATGTTCTGCGCCCCTGGTGCTTTATTTTTCCAAAGACGGCAAGAAAAGAATGTTCGTTTGTAATAAATGCAACACTGAAAAAAGCTCGGATACTGTTTGCCCCGATTGCGGAAGCTGGAACTTGATGCCACTCGGAATCGGAGTAGACACGGTATATGAGGAAATAAAAAAAGATTTTCCTAAAGCTAAAATTTTCAAACTAAGTAAGGAGTCCGTAAAAAATCAAAAAGGTGCAGAAAAAATCATCAAAGAATTTGAAGAATCTTCGGGCTCTATTTTAGTAGGCACCCAAATGGCGCTCCCATATCTCAAAGAAAAAGTGCCTCTCTCCATCATCGCTTCTTTTGATACGCTTTGGAGCATTCCGAATTTTAAGATGAGCGAGAAAATCATAGAGATCCTAATCGCTCTGGTTTCTAAAACTAAAGATAAAATAATTATTCAAACCAAAAACACGAAAGACGATGCTCTCCTCGCGGTGAAGGGAGAAAATTTGAGCTCTTTTGTGCGCGAAGAATTAAGAATCAGAAAAAAATTGGGTTATCCGCCTTATAAAAGATTTATCAAAATTGCTTACACTGGTAATAATCTTGAAGTCTCTAGAGCTAGAGAGTTCTTGCAAAAAACATTTGCAGGGTATAGTCCGGAGATTTTTGGCGGTTTTATCACAAAAACAAAAAACAAATATTCCACAAACGCGCTTATAAAACTAGACCAAAAAGAGTGGTCTGTGCCCGCGCTTTCCTTGTCTTCCTCCGTAGACGAACGGCTCTCCTCTCTCCTTTCTTCCCTCCCGCCATCTTTCACGGTCTCTGTAGACCCGGAAAATCTGCTTTAAATTGTGTTAAAATATTTTTATGACAGCGCTTACTTTACTTTTCACACTCGCCTCAATCGGTATCAGTGAGACGGTTTACCTTATCCGCACTAGGGAAAAGGCCGAACTTCCTGTCTGCCCGATTGGTGAGGGTTGCGCTGTGGTGCTCACCAGCCGGTGGAGTAAGATTTTAATTATTCCAAATGATGTAATGGGTTTTCTGGCTTACATAGCTATTGCCTTTATGTCTGCTCTGCTCTTAATAGAAGTAGAACCCACGGCGCTCTTTAGTCTAGCGCTTAAAATTTTAGTCGGTTTCGCGTCTTTAGCTTCAATATTTTTCACTTATCTCCAAGCTCGTGTTATCCGCGCTTGGTGCTTTTGGTGCCTAATGTCAGCTTGCACGATTTGGCTTATGGGACTTATAATAATCTTTAGTAAAACAATTTAAACCAAAATAAACAAATAGCATGAATAAAACAGCATACAATATTTTAAGAGTTGGCTTGGGAATCACTTTTCTCTGGATTGGGATAATCATTCTCAAAGAACCGGAGGCTTGGGGAAGCTATATTCAAAATTGGGTGGTAGAGTTATTGCCACTGCCAATAAAAGACATCATGATAAGCACGGCTATTCTAGACATTATCATTGGCTTTTTATTACTTATAGATACTTGGGTGTGGATTGCCGCGATTGTCGGCGCGCTTCACTTGGTAGTGGTGCTCGTGGTAAGTGGAATTACCGAAATCACAGTGCGAGACCTAGGCATAATGGCTGGAATGTTTGCCCTGTTTGCGCAAACCCTACCTCAATCTATAATTCAAAAGTTCAAACGCAAACCTACGCCACTAGCACCGTAAACTCTCCTTTTTGTTTTACCGGATTTTTAGTTAGATATTCCAGCATTTCTTTTGCCGAGCCGGTTTTTATTTCTTCGTAAATTTTGGTGAGCTCGCGCGCGAGGCAGACTTTTTTGTCGGGGCAAAATTTTTGCAAAGATTCCAGAGTTTTCAAAATCCGATGTGGGGATTCGTAAAACACGACTGTGCGTTTAGACTGCGCAATTTCTTTAAACAAAGTTTCTCGGCCCTTTTTGTGTGGTAGAAATCCTAAGAATGTAAATTCATGGGTCGGAAGTCCGGACGCCGAGAGCGCAGTAATCACCGCTGTCGCTCCCGGAATCGGAATGACTTCTACATCCCTAAGCTCTGTTTTTATTTTAGACACAAGCATCGCACCGGGGTCAGATATCCCCGGAGTGCCAGCGTCTGATACCAAAGCCAAATCTTTACCACTTCGCAAGAGCTCAAAAATTTTGTCAGTTTTCCCAAGCTTACTCTGAGCGTGATAACTCATAGTGGGCTTTTGGATGCTGTATTTTTGTAAAATTTTACCTGTCTCCCTAGTATTCTCACAAAGCACCAAATCCACGCTCTTGAGCGTTTCTATAGCCCGAAGCGTTATATCCCCCATATTTCCAATAGGCGTGGCTACTACGTAAAATTTGCTCATTTGGAAATATTAGCATATTTTTGACAAGAAACTACAATTATGACAATATATAAAAAACATTGAAATCATGAAATGTACAACACTCGTTCTTTTGCTGACAATAATATCGGCAGGTTGTGGCATGGAGCTAGAAATGGTTCTGCCAGAAACTGTGAATATTTTCGATGGAAAGTACTTTTCAGTCGTTTACGTTCCGAAAGGGGCAACTCACTCCTTATTGTCAGGTGGTATCGCGACTGAAAGTGGGTGGATAATTCAAAAAAAAGAGACTGCTATGAATATCGACGGATACTATTACCTCGATATGGGGCCTGAAAAAGGAAAGCGCTTAATTCCTGAATTGCATGGAAAATCCCTTGGATGGGTATTTCTATCAGTGGACAAGGAGGCTCATTCTGGTGATATGGTTGCGGTCGACGATTACCAAGGTGACTGGCAACATATTGTATATGAGGAGGTGGCCATCTTGCGAATCTAAAGATATCGGTTTTTCGGATAGTGCCGGGGTTGGTCCATTGGACAACCTCGGCTATTTTTTTACCTAAAAAGCCATAAAATAAGGGGTTTCTACACCGGGTTTTCCACAGTTTCAGTGTTGACATTGACAAAAGGGCTTAAATATGATAGGATACTTGTGAACTCAATAAATCTTTGACAAATGTTTTCATAAGAGAGTTTTTGGTGACCCCAGTCCCCTATTTTTAGGAGCTTGAGGTAACCAAAAATCTCAAAACGTGAAAACTACAAAAATTATTCCGAAAGAAGAAGAAATCTCAACAGGAGAAATCCTTCTGTGTATTTTTTTCTTATTTCTCGTACTTTGTCTGGTATCAAACATTATGCCAGATCCGCATTCGCCGTTATTTCAAGAATGATTTCATCACCACCGAAAAATCTGAAACACAATGAAACAGCTTTTTTTGCTCTTCCTTATTTGTTGTGCAATCTTTTTTCTGATTTCATGTCAGAAGGAAGAATATGCATCACCCATGTCCACCACAGAAACTAAACCTGCAGACACTCTCTGCTTCAATGTCAAGATTCTTTATCAAGACTCCAGTAGCATGGAGATAAAGATTCTAGCTGCCTACGATCCCAAAACTTTGTATTTCACAGAGTTTGACTCCACAAAAATGATGTTGGACACGGTAGCTGTCTTCCACGCCAATTTAGTTGTGGGTTCCTACTACTGGGAAATTCAAGAGTGGGTAAACGGAATGATGGTGACAATAGAAGTACCCATTACCGTTACTTGGTGCACAGAGCCAGTAGCTTATGTCACCTTGTCGGTTCCTTGGGGAACCTGCGGAGTCATAGGTTATGTACGTGGGGAGAGGTGTAAAATACCTCTCGACGGTCCGGGATCAATAACCCCGGGATAAAAATAAATTTTTCCAGTGCAAGCCGAAAGGCAAGAGAGCCTTGTTCACATTTGTGACAAGGCCTCTTTTTTTGCCCAATTTTAATTTTCGGGATGCTTTAGAGTATGCAAATGGGAAAGTATGCCTATCGCTATCGCGATGATGAGAATATTTTTTATAATATATTGCCCTTCGAGAGTCGGCACCAAGAAACCATCCCATGTAAACTGCGGAAGTAAAAATAAAGGCATAATCGTAGTAATCAAATGTAGGGCTAAGACAAAAATAGCAAGACGTTCCAAATGCGGAATGATAAATAAAATACCGATAACCATTTCAAGAAGTCCAAAAGCAACCAGAAAAGATTCTGGGCTTATCCCCGGCATCGTAGCTTTAAGGAGAGCCACAACTAAAGGGCTTGCAGGCGAGAGCGCAAAAACTTTTAATATTCCAAACCAAAAATAAATGAGAAATATGGCAAAGCGCGAAAACGGCATCGCCCATTTTTTGGCAAAGTGAATCATTTTTTCATCCCAAGTTTTTAATTTTCCATGAATTTCGTTCATACAAATATTATAACACTTACTTCCTATACTTTTTCTTACGCCACTTGTCAGCAATCTTTACTCTTGTAAGCGAGCGTTCGAGTTCGGCCTCAAAGTGTTCAAAATCAACTGTGCCTTTGTCTTCCATCATCTTGCGAAGCTCTTCGCTTTTCGCTTTAGCTTTGGCAATTGCTTCATCTGTGATATCCCCTACATGTTCGGCAAAATCCGCCAAAACTGCGACTTCGGTATTGCCGTCCGCCCCAATTTTCACTTCCACAAACCCTCCCGCCACAGCAAAAGGAATCGGCTCGCCACCCGACATAGCTACAATGTCCCCTGACTTAAGCCCAACGATTATCGGAATATGTTCCGGCAAGACCGTAATCTCGCCTTCCAAGGTAGGCATAGTTACTTGGTCCACCATCTCCTCTAGCACCAAGCGCTCTGGGGTGACTATTTTTAAATTAATTTTCTTAATCATTAGATTTAAGATTAGAGATTTTAGATTTGAGTAATTAGATTCATTTGCATCTCACTACCAACTTTAATCTAAAATCTGCCAACTATTACATCGCTCCCTTCATATAAAACTCCCCTTCCGCTTTATCGTCGTGCTTACCCTCCAAAATTTCTTTGAAGGAGCGGATGCTCTCTGCAAGCGGAACATATTGGCCTTTAGCTCCTGTAAACTGCTCTGCAACGAAAAATGGCTGGGAGAGGAATTTCTGGATTTTTCGCGCGCGCGCCACGAGCTCTTTGTCCGCCTCGGAGAGTTCTTCCATTCCCAAAATCGCGATGATGTCCTGCAAGTCTTTATATCTCTGCAAAATTCTTTGCACTTCGCGAGCAACTTCATAATGCTCTTTACCCACGATATTTGGGTCAAGAATTGTAGAAGAAGAATCCAGCGGGTCCACGGCCGGATAAATTCCAATTTCTGAAAGCGAACGGTTGAGCACGACTGTAGAGTCTAAGTGCGCGAAAGTCGTCGCCGGCGCAGGGTCGGTCAAGTCGTCCGCAGGCACATACACCGCTTGCACAGAAGTCACCGAGCCTTTGTCGGTAGAAGTTATGCGTTCTTGCATCGTACCCATTTCTGTGGAAAGCGTCGGCTGGTAACCCACCGCCGAAGGAATACGCCCGAGAAGCGCGGAGACTTCGGAGCCCGCTTGAGTAAATCGGAAAATGTTGTCTATGAAAAGAAGCACATCTTTATTTTCTTCGTCGCGGAAATATTCTGCCATAGTGAGCCCAGAGAGAGCCACCCGCATACGCGCACCCGGCGGTTCATTCATTTGCCCGAAGACCATCGCCACTTTGTCTATCACGCCGGACTCTTTCATTTCATGCCAAAGATCATTGCCCTCACGAGTTCGCTCGCCCACACCCGCAAACACAGAATATCCGCCGTGGTTTGACGCAATGTTGTGAATGAGCTCTTGAATCACGACGGTCTTGCCCACGCCCGCGCCTCCAAAAAGCCCCACCTTACCACCTTTAAGCACCGGACAAATAAGATCAATAACTTTAATACCAGTTTCAAGAATTTCAACTTTAGTGGATTGAGCTACGTATTCTGGAGCTTTGCGGTGAATCGGGAGTTTCTTTACTGCTTTTCCACCTGTGGTGAGTATGACCGAACCATCGTCAATCGCTTCACCCAATACATTGAAAATGCGCCCGAGGGTGCTTGTGCCCACAGGTACAGAGATAGGCACTCCGGTATCGGTCACTTCCATTCCACGAGAAAGGCCGTCGGTAGTGTCCATAGCAATTGCACGCACCATTCCGCCTCCCACATGCTGTTCTACTTCGAGAACGAGCATTTTCTCACCGTTTTTTACATGAAGTGAATTGTAAATTGCTGGAAGTCCACTTCCTTCTCCCTCGAAAGCGACATCCACGACCGGCCCGATAATTTTTTTGATTGTACCTGTTTGCATAATAGTAATTAGATTTAAGATTTTAGATTTAAGTAAATTTCGACTTTATTTCTTTGGTTTTAGTAATAATGATTTTTCAAGACCGTATAACATTTTTGCACATTCTTCATATTCGTTATAAAACTCCTCAAATTCTTTCTTTTTTAAATATCCTTTCTTGGTCGCAATATCCAAATGATGCAATGTTTCTCTTAATTCCCCTTGTGATCGACTTATACATTCTGTAAAAATAGTCGTGTGTTTATTACCAAAACCTTCTGCTAAATTCGCTGGTATAGAATTAGAAGATCTTCTTAGCTGAGAACCAAGTTCGTATAATTCATATTTAGGAAATGTTAATGTTAAATCGTTCATTTTTAGTGCTAATATTGAAAGTCTTTTATAAACTTGTAAATCATTGAATTTCATCTCTAATCTTATATTTTTTAATTTAATCTGTAATCTTTAATCTGCTAACTAATGCTGACCATTCCTGCGCTTATTTCACTTATCTCCTGTGTAATGCCTGCTTGACGGGCTTTGTTAAATACTAAAGTTAGGTCATCTATCATTTCGCCGGAAGCCTCGGATGCATTTTTCATCGCTACCATTCTCGCGGATTGCTCGGAAGCATTAGACTCCAACATCATCTGATATATCTGCATCCTAGTCAATTTCTCCGCCAAGCTCCCAATCAGCGCATTCACATCCCCTTCTAACAAATAGTTCCCCCCCTGCTCTCTCTGCGGAAGACCGTCTTCCGCAGAATTTTCGGCTAGATTCTCAATAAATTCTTTGAGCTCCGCTTTGGAAACCGGCAAGATTTGTTTCAAATGTGGCTTTTGCGAAAGCGCAGACACATAGTCCGTATAAGCCACCACAACTTTATCATAAGTGCCCTTGGTGTATTCATCTATAAGCATTTTGGAAATCGGCAAAATATCACGGAGAGTTATGTGGTCCGGAAGTTCTACAAAGCTCGCGATAACATTCTTACCGATTCTGCGCATAGAGGCATCACCTTTTTTACCTATACACACTATGTCAAAAACGGTCTTTGACATGTCGGATTTTAGGAGAGTTAGGGCTTTTTTGATTACTTGCGCATTATAAGCTCCGCAGAGTCCACGATTAGATGTTATAAGTACAAGCAGTACTTGCCCTGAGCTCGTCGAAGGATTTTTTTGAACAAAAAGCGGGTGAGTTATTTCGGTTTTGCTATTAGCAATAGAAGTCAAAACTCCCCAAGAATATTCCGCATAAAGACGAGATGAGAGCGTGCTCGAAACCGCGCGCTTCATCTTGCTCGCCGCCACCAACTCCATCGCCTTGGTGATTTTCTTGGTGTTCTTTACAGACTTTATTCGGTTTTTGATTGCTTTCGAATTTGCCATTTATTTTTATCAATTTTTATTTCCCAAAACTTGTCTTATAATCCCCTATCACTTTCACTAGTTCGGCTTCGCCTTTATCAGTCCACATTTTTTCAGTTGATAATTTATTCATAATACCTTAAAAACCTTTATTTTTCAACACCTATTTTTACTTGACTTCTGGTAATGGAAAATATATACTATACTTACTTTTGGGAATTTCCCACGGCCCCTCGCAAGAGGGGAATTTTTATTTAAGGACAATATAACTTTTTAAATTTATCTCTCACCTTGTCCATATCAACTGTATCTAACTCTCCTATTTTGGAAGAAAGCCTCTTGTAGTCAAAAACTCTCGCTTGACTCAAAATAACAACGCTTCTCTTTTCCTTTAAAGTTATTTCCACATACCAAGTCCCCTTTCTGTCTTGTGAAGAAGTTGGAATTCCTAAAAATGTGTTGGCTGAAAGTTTTTTAAATATTAAGACTGGTCTAGTAAATAAACTGCTCTTCCCATTTATTTCACTGCCTATATTTTCCCCTAAACTACACCACCAAATCTCACCCTCTCTAAATAATGGCGGTTTGTATTTATTGCCATGTAATTTTTCTTTTAATTTTATCCACTCAAGGAATTGTTTTACAATCTCCATTTTATTTCTCAAAACTCATTTTATAATCCCCTATTACTTTCACTAGCTCGGCTTCGCCTTTGTCGGTCCACATTTTTTCAGTCACAATTTCTTTGTAAAAAGTTTTAGCATTTCGTTCAGCGTATGCTACAAGTCCTGCTTCAAAATCTTTGATTTTTGCAACTTCAATGTCATCCATAAAACCTTTTACAAGAGCGTAAAGAGCGACAATTTGATTTTCAACTTTCACCGGAGAGTATTGAAGCTGTTTTAGGAGTTCTACCGAACGCTTGCCACGCTCTAGGGCCTTCTTGGTAGCGTCGTCTAGGTCCGAGCCGAATTGCGCGAAAGCTTCAAGCTCTCGATACTGCGCCATCTCTAGTTTGAGTGGACCCGCGACTTTTTTCATGGCTTTTATTTGCGCATTGCCTCCTACTCGAGACACCGAAGAGCCGACGTTTACCGCGGGGCGAATGCCTTTGTAAAATAAATCCGTCTCCAAAAATATCTGCCCGTCGGTGATGGAAATAACGTTAGTCGGAATATAAGCGCTGATGTCTCCGGCTTGAGTTTCAATTATTGGAAAAGCGGTGATAGACCCGCCTCCGTATTCTTTATTTTTCCTACAGGCGCGTTCAAGTAAGCGAGAGTGAAGATAAAAAACATCTCCGGGGTAAGCTTCACGGCCCGGAGGGCGGCGCAGAAGAAGAGAAATTTCTCGGTAAGCGACAGCGTGTTTAGAAAGGTCGTCGTAAATAATTAGCACATCCTTGCCTTGATCCATAAAATATTCTGCAATAGAGACTCCGGTGTAAGGCGCGATATAAGACATCGGCGCCGGCTCGGAAGCTCCGGCCGAAACGATGACGGTGTAAGCCATCGCTCCACCTGCCTCCAGACGCGCTTCAATTTTGCGAAGCTTGGAATCTTTTTGTCCAATAGAAACGTAAACACAAATCATGTTCTGCCCACGCTGATTTAAAATAGCGTCAATCGCGATTGCAGTCTTGCCTGTCTGCCTGTCACCAATGATGAGCTCGCGCTGACCTCGGCCGACGGGAATAATGCTATCGATCACTTTTATGCCTGTGGCAACTGGTTCACTCACAGATTGACGAGTAACGACGCCAGACGCCACCCGCTCTATCGGATACGCTTTGCTCGTCTTTATCGCGCCTTTGCCGTCTATCGGAGCGCCTGATGCATTGACCACACGCCCGATGAGCGTCTCGCCCACCCCGACTTCCAAAATTCGGCCGGTGGACTTTACAACATCGCCTTCTTTGATGCGCGAAAAATCTCCCAAAATAATTACACCCACCGTATCTTCCTCCAAGTTGAGCGCAACACCCAACTGCCCTCCCGCAAAAGTGACCATCTCGGAACTCTTTACATCCGAGAGTCCGGAGACTTTGGCGATACCATCAAAAACCTCAAGCACTGCTCCGACTTTTTCTGTCTTTTCCTCTATTTTAAAAGCTTCTATTTCTTTTCTTAAATTTTCTACTATGTGGTTTGACATATTTTATTCTTTACCTAGTTTTATCTTGCTTGTATTAAAAATTTTTCTAAATTTTCCAGTCTGTTTCTGTATGTGGTATCTAATAATTCATCTTCAACCTCGACCCTCATTCCCCCCAACAATTCTTCTTTTTCAAAATATTCACTTATCACTTTCTCTGCTTTATATTGTTCTTTTATTTCTTCTTCCAGTTTTTTTCTCTCGCTAGCACTCATATTCCCAGCGGTGGTGATTTTGAGCCGAACTATCCCTTCTTTTTTATCAATAATTTTTTGCAGAGCTTGGAGCATCTCGTCTCCTTTGCCTAGCATCCTTCTATCCGCGAGAATTTTAACAGAACGCTTGAGCACTTCTTCTAAATGCGCGCCGGATTTGCCCTCTGTCGCAAGATACACCGCCTCTGCTATATTTTTTGGGGAAATTTTTACCATAATCAATTATTTATTTTTTTCTTATTTTTATCTTGCATAATTTTTTCAGCGGCCAACATGGCTAAGGACATGACTTCTCCTCTAGCAGATTCTACTAAAGCTTTCTTGTCTATTTCCATTTGTTTTAGTCTATTTTTTGTCCACTCCTCATTATCAGCTTTTATTCTCTCTAAATTTTCTGCTTTTAGCTTCTCTAAATCTTTCCCTAGTTCTTTTTGAGCATCTATAGATAACTTGCGAAGTTTTATTGTGTTTTCTTCGTATTCAGCGCTCGCTTTTTGTAACAACTCTTTGGCTTCTTTAGCATGATTAAGCCCCCCTTCTATTTCCTCGCCCCTGTCCTTCATCAATTTGCGCAGAGGTTTGGCGGCTAGAAAATAAAAAACCGCAAGCACTATCAAAAAATTCACCGCCTGCGCGATCATCAATTTCCAATCTATGTGAAATGTTTCGATGAATTCTTCCATGTTCATTCAAGGGCATCCCTTGGATAATTTTAAAGGGATGCTCTTTATTAAAGCTATTTTATCGAGAACGCGATAACCAATCCGTAAATCGCCACCGCTTCTGCGAAAGCCGAAGCAATCAACATCGGCACCAACACTTTGCCTGTGGCTTCAGGATTCCTGCCTATCGCTTCCATCGCTTTCGCGCCGATGAGCCCAATACCAATACCACCCCCGACAGCGGAGAGCCCAATAGCAAGACCTTTGCCTATCGGTGCAACGTTCACAAGCGTACCTATAATTTCGTTTTCCATAATGATTTTTTAAAATTGCGAAAGAAAAATAAATTTTCCAAGAGCATTATCCTTATGACCTAACGCAGGAAGATTTGATTTTTCTTGAGCAATATTTTACCTAATAACTAATTCGACTTGTTTATAATAATTTTTAAACGTGTGCCAACTCTTCTCCGTGCTTCTCGTGCTTCTCATGTTCCCCGCCTGCATCGCCTTGCGAAGCATGGCCGGCAGGACTGTGATCTTGCGAAGCGATGGTGAAATACACAGTCGCCAAGAGTGAAAAGATGAGCGCTTGAATCAGTCCGATAAAGACTTCCAAGAAAAGAAACGGCCCGGGCAGAATATATAGAAATATCGCCGCCATTGAAGCAAGCAAGACTTCACCCGCGAACACATTTCCAAAGAGTCGAAAAGAAAGCGAAGCTATCTTTGCAAACTCTCCGATAAGCTCAAGCAAGCCCACAAAAAACGTTATGGGGGCTACCAAGAGAATACTCGGATCTTTTTTTATTTTAATAAAAATAGAGCCGAGCACTTCTAGATTAACATATTTATTGAAAGTTTTCCAAGCCCCGATAGATAGGATGCCGAAAATGTTTGCGCCGACTACAAAGAGAATAGAGAGCGCAAGAGTGGTGTTAATGTCCGCTGTTCCAGCTCGAAAAAGAGGATGAAAAACACTGTGCCCGCCCTCGGTAATAATAAGTCCCATTGAACCCACCACCGGCAGGAGTCCCAGCCAATTATTGACTAGAATGAAAAAAAACAAAGGGAGCACTATCGGAAAAACTTTCATAGAGATCTTTCGATCGTTAGTCACTTGATCGACGAGCGAGAGTGCACCTAGCATAATAATTTCAAAAATATGCTGAAGCTTGCCTGGGATTTTTTTTAATTTCAAACGAAGAGCCACACACAAAACTATAATAACTAAAACCGCTAACCAAGAATTTAAAAGTGAGTTGGTAACTTCAAAATTGCCGACGTGAAAAATAGGTTCGGCATAGATAGTAAGTTCGTGTTGTACATTATTTTCCTCCATCTAAAGTTTTTTTATATTCTTTTATTTCTTTATAAATACCACAAACTGTAATTAGAAATCCGACGAGCAATATTAAAAAAAACAATAATTCATTACCCGTGGACCGGCTCGCATATTTCCCCAATAAAACCGCTAAAATCAAAGGAATCGCCACCCAAGAAGTCGTTTTGGCATAGAAAAACATCACAGGTCTCCAGTCCATATAGATATTATATCAACGAGAGAGGAGTAATGCAAAAGCTCGCTTTTATATTATCCGAGCGCTGTTGATATATGGTAATCCATATAAGGGAAAAATGATTTTAGGGCAAATTATAAACTAGTGAGCGTGGATGGGATCGAACCATCGGCCTCTGTCTTATCAGGACAGCGTTCTACCACTGAACTACACGCTCGTTTCACTCGCGAAAGGATACTGAAAGCCGACGCCAAAAGATTCCTGGGTCGGCTCCCCGACCAAACGCGTCGGGGCTACACGCTCAAAATACAGGTTCTAGCTTCTAGTGGCTAGTTTCTAGTAAAATCCTGTCTAAAAAATATAACAATAAAATACTTAATAAGCAATCAAAAAAGCCCCAAAGGGCTTTTTTGATTAGACTAGAAACTAGTCCCTAGAACCTAATTATTTTTAGTACTCTCGGCGACCGCGGGAAGCCCCGTATCCACCATTGCCTCCGCCGTATCCGCCGCCACCTCCACCAGAGCGTGGTGGGCGAGCTTCCATCGGGCGAGCTTCGTTGACTGTGAGCTTGCGTCCTTCAAATTCCTTTTCATTGAACATAGAGATAGCGTTTTGCGCTTCCTCGTCTGTTGCCATTTCTACGAATCCGAAACCTTTTGAACGACCAGACATCTTGTCCATAATAATAACAGCAGAGGTAACAGAACCTGCCGCTGCGAAGAGGTCTTTCAACGCATCTTCTTGGGTGCTGTAAGGGAGTCCCCCTACATATAGCTTTGTAGCCATACTTTTTACTTCTTCCTTTTTTACTAAAAAGGACAAAAAGTTATTATAATGATCCGACCTAGGTCGGATCGTAGATGCTCTTGGTCGCTTACTTGATTTCTTGATGCTAAACACTAATCGAACCTCACAATATGCAAAATAAAGCTCTTGAGAAACTACCGAAAAAGTATACCATAGTACAAATAAATAGCAATTTTAATCCAAAAATCCGCCGGTTTGGTGACGCCAAAGTTCAGCATAAATGCCATCTTTAGCCAAAAGCTCTTGATGTGTTCCCTCTTCCGCTATTTTCCCATTATCAAGCACAACAATCCTATCCATTTTTTGAATAGTTGAAAGGCGGTGCGCAATCACTATCGTGGTTTTGCCTTTCATAAGCTCACTAAAGGCATCTTGGATATAGTGTTCGCTCAAACTGTCAAGCGAGCTCGTAGCCTCATCTAAAACAAGTATCGGAGCGTCTTTGAGCATTGCGCGCGCTATTGCCACTCTCTGACGCTCGCCTCCGGAGAGTTTGACTCCGCGCTCGCCGACGAGAGTGTCATACCCTTTTGGAAGATTGGAAATAAATTCATGCGCATGCGCTTTTTTGGTCGCTTCTATAATTTCTTCATCGGTTGCATTATCTTTGGAATAACCAATGTTCTCTCTTATGCTTCGGTGAAATAAAATCGGGTCTTGGGGAACATAGGAAATTTTGGAACGCAAATTATCTTGCGTGATATTTCTAATATCTTGCCCGTCAATCGTTATTCTTCCTTCTTTCACGTCGGCAAAACGAAGAAGCATTTTGGTAATGGTGGATTTGCCACTCCCGGAATGCCCCACTAGACCCACCTTCTCGCCTGCTTTGATATTTAGTGAGAAATCTTTAAACACTGCCAAGTCTTCAACATATTCAAAAGAAACGTTTTCAAAATTAATTTCCCCTTTTGTGATTTTCAACTTCTCTGGACTGATGGGGTCTAAGATATCCGGTACCTTGTCAAAAATATCAGCCATTTCTTTGGCATTAGAAACTTCGGTTGCAAAACGAGTCATGGCTTTACCTAAATTCCATAATTCGTCAAAAATGCCAAACATATAAGTTTGCACCAACACAACCATACCTGCTGTGGTTTTTTGGTCTAGCCATAAATTTATCATTAGATAAAGTACAAAAACATTTAAAAAACCAATCAAAAGACCTTTTACGGCGTTTTGTAAGTTGTCAAAATTCCAGTTTGTGCTTATTTTTTTATATTGGTAATTTGTAACATTTTTAAATAATGAGTGCTCCTTTTTAGAGGAAGAGAAGATTTTTAAGTTTAAAATATTAGTAATAACATCGGCAAAAGAAGCAGTAACTTTTGAATCTGCTTCAGCCTGCGCCAAATCATATTTGATTTTTTTTCTCAAAAATAAAAAGGAAATAAAAATATACACAACAATCCAACCCAAAAAAGCAAAAGCGACGGGGGGTATTTTAGAAAAAAGCACTATCAAAATCCCAGTAAATTTAACGAGGGAAAAATAAAAGTTGAAACTTATAGTGTCGGCGATACGTTCAAAAGCAGAAGCAAATCTTTTGGCTTTAGTAACCAAAGAGCCTGCAAAATTATTAATGTAAAAATTATATGAATGCAGGGATAACCTTTTAAAAGTATCGTTGTGAATATCTCTGATGGCCCTCGATTGAAAAGCTGTTATTGAATAATCTCCGATTCTATAAACAATTTGATATAAGAAAATCACGGATCCGAAAAGAAAAATTAATCTAAACAAACGATTACTTGCTTCTACTCCGGGAACTGAACCGGAGATAGTATCTATAATATCTTTCAAAATGATTGGGTTTATTACATTAGATAAAACAGCCCCTGTGCCATAAGCAAAAAGCATAAGATAAAAAATCCACTGATACTTCTTTATTGAAAACCAATAGTATTTAAAGATTCTTCGAAAGGAAGGCATAAGAGCGTTATTATAGCATGATTAATTTTCCTCCTCTTCTCCTGTTTCCCCAGATTCTAGCGCAGAAATTATATCTTCTATTCCCCCCTCCATAATTTTCGGCAAATTGTGCCAAGATTTTTTGATGCGATGGTCGGTCATTCGGTCTTGAGGAAAATTATAGGTACGGATTTTCTCGCTTCGGTCGCCGGTGCCTATCTGCCCTTTACGCTCACCAGCGTATTTTTTAGCTTCTTCCTCTTCCTTCATTTGGGCAAGTTTGGCGGTAAGAATTGAGAGCGCTTTTTCGCGGTTCGCTACTTGACTGCGTTCATTGGTAGAGCGAACATCTATCCCGGTGGGCTTGTGTATGAGTCGCACGGCGGTCTCCACTTTGTTTACATTCTGTCCGCCTTTGCCTCCGGAGCGAGAATATTCCATTTCCAAATCGGCAGGATTAATTTCAAAATTTACTTTTTTCTTTATCGGAAGCACAGCCACCGATGCGGTAGAAGTATGCACTCGGCCATTTTTCTCGGTCGCTGGAATTCTTTGCACTCGGTGCACGCCGGTTTCATAACGCAATTTCCGATAAACATCTTTGCCTTTGATTTCAAAACTCGCTTCTTTGTATCCACCCAAATCATTTTTTGATTCATAATTTATTTTCCAATCGAAACCTTCCAATTCTGCGTATCGCTCATACATGTGCGCCAGCTCCCAAGCAAAAAGCGAAGCTTCGTCTCCACCGGCGCCCGCGCGCACTTCTAATACAGCTTCGTTCGGAAATTCCTCTCTTAATGCTTCTTCTGCTTTTTCTTTATCCAAAATATCTTGGATTTGTTTTTCCGTTGCTTCTCTTTGTTCCTGGATATATTTCAGCTCTTTACCCGCGAGTTCGTGCAGAGACTCATCGGAGTCAAGCATCTCGCGCACCTCTTTTTCCTCTCTCTCCAAGCGCTCCAAAATATCAGCCAAAAAGCTTGTCTTGTAATCTTTCTTAAGTTCTTCTAGATTAAATGACATAAAATTAAAATTCCCTGAGAATGTTTTTTGAAACTGCGCCCTCGGAGTCATAAGGACAGGGGACCCACACGTTTCCTTAAAACATTCTCAGGGAATAGATATTTACTTCTTGGAAGCAGTAGCAGCTCTGCGTTTGTTAAATCTCTCAACGCGTCCGGCAGTATCCATTATTTTTTCATTACCGGTAAAAAAAGGATGACATTGACTGCAGATTTCCATTGTAATAGAGGGCATAGTAGAGCCAATCATAAAAACCGCTCCGCAAGCGCAGGTGGCTTTCACATTCGTATCATATTTTGGATGTATGTCTTTTTTCATTCCGTTTATGTTAACACATTACTGGTTATAAAGCAAATCTATGTCTGCTTGAATTTGAGCTACTCGAGCCATCACCTGATTGCCATAAAAAGCGTTCGCCGGTTTACTCCAATTACCTCCAGCGTAATATTTCAGCGCTGCGGTACGTTCGGCTGTATATGTTCCACCCGCTGCGCCGTTGTCCATAAGGAGTGTGGAAGAAGCCATTATTGCGTCCTCCGGATTCCAAGGATCCGGCAAGCTCTTGCCTAACGCTTTGGCTACTCTCGCCTTTATGATGTTCCAAGTAGAGGGAATGAACTGCGCCGGACCCATCGCTCCGCCATATCCTCCGCCGGCAATCGGACAAGACACCCGCGTAGTCAGAGGATTTCTACCCAGACTCTCCACAATAGTTTGGAGTACCGGCAAGTCCCGCGTCGGATGAATTCCATTTATAAAAATTGTTCCTGAATTTACGCCCTTGGTTTCACCGGTAGATAAATTTGTGATAACACAAGAGCCGACGTTCGCGCCCATGTTGGATTCTTGTTGCAGTATCGCGAGCACAAACGCAGGTCTGACTCCGGTTTTCTTTTCTGCATTCTCCGCATATAGAAGCGCGGTGCCGAAAGGTATGGCTTGACTGTCACGAAGCGGGAAAAGCGCGGCTCGAATTCTATCCGCTTCCGCTTTTTTCTGCGTAGCTAGTTTTTGATATTCTACTTCTTTTTGTTTGCTTATGGAAAGCAGAACTTTTTTTTCCGCTTCTGATTGCGCGACCTTTTTTTGGGTATTTTCAAGTTCATACTTTGCATCAGCTTCTTTGTTTTGTTTATCTTCTAACTGTTTTTTCTCTTCCTCTGTCAAACCTTTAATGCCCAGCAATTCATCCACAGAAGTTTTCACAGCCTCTTTGATGGAAGCATATGATTCCAAATCGCTGTAAAAGTCCGACAGACTCTCGTCGGAGAGAAACAAGTGAATAAAATTTTCATTATCAAAATCATTAGTATTGCGCAATAGTTGAGCGATGGATTCGTGTTGACGCTCGATTTTTTTTGATAAATCATCGATGGTAGAAACTTTCTCTTTGATGGCCACTTTGAGTTGCGCTATGGCAAGCGCGCGCGCTTTTACTTTCGTTTTTAGCGTGTTGATTTGACTATTTAAATAATTTACATCACCGACCAAGGTGCCGGTATTTTTTTGCTGTTCTTTTTGCTTAACCAAGAGTTCTGCCAACTGCGCCTCTATTTGGGCGAGTTCTCTTTCACAATATTTCCTGTCTTCCGTGTTGGCAGAAGTCGTAAACAAAAGACAGTTTATAGCGGCATTTGTTTTAAATAAAAACAATCCGAAAAATGAAAAAACAAAGACGAAAAAAGCTATGAATATATTTCTTGTCATAACTTCTCTAGTATAACATAATTCTATTCCTTTTTGGCTTCTTCTAGGGGGATTTCTCCTTCCTCTCCTGTCTGCGCAGGCAGGTCCTTCTTGCCTTTCTTTTCTACTTCAATAGTGGAGAGATCTACCGGTGGCGCAACTTCTTCTACTTTTTCTTCTTTTTGCTCAACGATAGATGCCACAACGTCAGTAAGATTTGCGGTTAGAACTACTCCGGCAGGCAATTTTATATCGGCAAGAGTTATGAGACTTTCAAGATTCTCTAATCTAGATACATCGACAGTAAGGTTGTGCGGTAAATCTTTCGGCAAAGCTTCCACTTCCACTTCGTGCATAACTTTCACCAAGTTTCCAATGCCAGATTTTACCGCCGGAGCAATACCAACGAACTCTAGCGGAACATTGACCTTGATTTTTTTATTCATATCAATAGCTAAAAAGTCCACATGGATCGGCTCGTCGGTGACCGGATGCGTCTGCACTTCGTGAATCAAAGTATCAACTTCAAGACCACCCACACTTATTTTTACCGTAGTGGACTCCCCCGCTTTGTGCCAGATTTTCTTGAATTCAACATTGGAAATAGAAATAGGAGTTGAATTATTGCCTGCGCCATAAAAAACAGCCGGAATTCCGCCTCCTTTTCGCAAAGTCTCTAGACTTGTCTTGGCATCTCGCTTTTTAGCTACGATTTTTAACATGAAGACTATTATATAGAAAAAAAGGGAAAAAGCAAATTCTTTACTAAATTAGATAATTTTTATGCAGTTAGACTAAAAATAAAACAAAAATAGTATCTACTTTTCTTCAAACACCGCAGCGTCAAAATCTATTAAATAAAGTCGAGGGGTCTTTTTAAAATCGATACTACTGTCTTCATTTCTAAAAAAACGTAGACAGAAATTACCATCAATATGACGATGGTTCACCTTTAACTTATAGAGAACTTCTTTTATTCTATCTCTCTGCTTCCTTAGCTCTTCATAAAACATCTCAGTTTTATACATCCAATCGTCAAAATTCAAATCTAAAACCACACTAAATACATCTACTTGCTCTTTTTTAAGGTTTAAGCTGTATGACACGATTGGTTCTATGGGAACATAATCAAAACCAAATTCTTTCCAAGAAGCATAATCCTCGTAAATTTTTTGCCACGTCAAAAAAGCTTCTGGTTTTATGTGTCGTAATATTGTTTTGTCTTTTAATTCACCACCAATAAGAGTGGTTTGGGATCCTGTTTTTGCAAACTCTTGCCTTGAAAAACTTTTGTTATCAATATTATTATTTCTATAAAGAGAATGTTTAATTAGTTCTTCACCTAAATCTTTTTCCAACATTAAGTCAAACAATTTCTTTTTTTCTTCTGGAATCTCTACATAAACAATCAGCTTAACTGCTCTTTTCTGCACTTCAATGCTTGGATTCTCTAAACACAACTTTACCAAAGAAAATTTATCTCTCTCTGGCACAAACCAAATCATATATACTGCATCCTTTTGTACTTCAATATCTGGATTTTTCAGTCCTTGTCTAACCTTTTCTGAAAGAATTTTTTCTAATTCTCTTAAATTTTCATCTCTTGCCCACAGCAACATAGACGCTGCTTTTGTTTGTACTTGAATGTAGGGACTTTCCAAACCTTTCCGAATCAATAAGTGCCTTTTATCTTGAGATGCATATGCAATCATTTCTATTACTTTTTTCTGAATTTCCATATTGGGATTTTCTAATCCTTCTTTAATTTTTTCTGAAACAAGATCTACTAAAGAAGACCTTTCATCTGACGAGGGTAAAAGTCCTATTGCTGCAGCCGAGGAATTTTGTACTCCGACGTTAGGATTTTCCAAACACGATTTAATTAAGGAAATTTTTTCTTTTTCTGGTCTTACTAAACTCACCTCTCCTGCAACCGATTCTCTTACTTCGGGGTGGATACTTTTTAATCCTAAATTTATTAATGATGCTCTTTCTTCAACTGGTAAATACATTATTGCTTTAGCTGACACTGCTTGAACCTCAGGGATAACTTTGGGGTTTCCTAAAAATAACCTAATTAGAGAAACTCTATCTTCTATTGGAGCCCGTCCAATTTGTTCAATAGAAATTTTCTGTATCTCAATATTTGGATTCTCTGAACATTGCTTAATAAAAAAAGATCTTTCTTTCTCTGGTATAGAATCAATCATTCCTATTGCTTCTTTTTGCGCCTCAATGTCAAGATCATCGCTTTTTAAACATAATTTGACCAAAGAGCTTATTTTTTCTTTTGAAGTTAAGAACGATATACTTATCACTGATGCTTTTTGCATTTCAATATTTGAACTTTTTAATCCTTCTTTTATTAAGGAAATTTTTTCTTCATCAGTAATTGCTTCTTTAATTTTTTTCTCAAAATTATCCGAAGAGTTGTCTACCTGTTCCTTTATTAAAAAATCTTGTTCTGTGTTTTTTATATACCTATTTAGACTGTGTCTAGTTATCAGATCTTGACCAGAAACTTCATACATTTTAATGTATTCGGGTAGTAAATCTTTTGGTTTTGCAAATCCTGATTTTTGCTCATTCATCAGTAGTAATCTAACATAAAAATGAATAAATTAAACCCTATGATCTTGGTGAGGGTGTTCTAATGCCAAATGACTTCGTAGGTATTCTTTAGTTCCGCCTACTTTTTTACCGGGGTTAAAAATATTTTTTGGGTCAAAGATTTGTTTTATTTCTCTGAAAATTTTTATTATATGCTCGCCATACATCTTTTCTAGATACGGCGTGCGGATGATGCCGTCATTGTGCTCGGCGGTGATGGAGCCGTGAAAACGCAAGACTAAATCATAAACTTTATCCGAGAGCTCGGTAATAATTTGCGCCGTATTTTCTTTTGAGAAGTCCATCAAAGGAATAATATGGAAATTCCCGTCCCCCGCATGCCCAGCAACGGTGTAAGTCAGGTCTTTTTCATATTCTTTCAAAATTCCATCCAAGAGTGGTAAAAATTTCGGTAAAAATTCCGGACGTACAATGATGTCATCAATAAACGGCGCCGTCCGCTTGCCCCGGACGTGCTTCCTAAGAAGCGCAAAACTCTCGCGCCGAATGTCCCAATACTTCCCCGCTTCCGCTTCGTTCCTCGTGATATGCACTTTTAATTTAAAATGTTTTATTTTTTCCGCCAAGTCCACGCACTTTTTATGCACACTCTCATCACTCTCACCAGAGAATTCTGCAAGCAGAATAAGTTTTGGGAAACCGCCAGAAAGCATCATACGAAGCTCCGGCAAGAAACTCCACATAAATTTTATCATTCCAAAAAATCCTTTATTTTTCAAAAAATCAGGAAAGAAACGGACTGCGAGTTTCATAGTTTTGTCATCATAACTCTCCAGAGTCTCCGGTTTCAATTCTAAAATTTCATCTACCAGTCTGCCGAGTGGCGCTAAATCATTCGTAAAAATAGCCACGAGCTTGGAATATTTCGGATTTGGCACTAAACGAAAAGTAATTTCGGTCGCAATGCCGAGCGTCCCTTGCGAGCCGACGAGCAATTTATTTAAATCAAAATAAGAGTTTGTTTGTGAAAAATTCTGATCGTTGTGGGTCCCGCCCGGTACTCCGGGAAGGGTTAAGACGGCAGAATTTTTTATAAACAAACTCTTACCTATCACATTCCAAATATAGTAACCGGCAGAATTTTTATGCACGTTTGGTTTAGCTTGTTTTATCTCTATTTCATTTTCTTTGATTAAATTCAAAACTCTTGTGTAAAGTTCTCCTTTGTTGAGAACTTCGCTTATTGGAATCGATTTTACTTCTTGTTCCACCCCATCGGCAAAAACTATTTTTGTCTTAACTATGTAGTCCTCCGTTTTGCCGTATTTCAAAGTCTTCTCTCCTGCGGAATTGTTGCCAAACATTCCACCCATCGCGTTGATACTTTTGGATGCCGTATAACAAGGCAAAATCATACCCTTCTCTAAAGTAATTTTTTCAAAATCTCGGTAAAACATACCGGGCTCAACAGTAATTGAAGCCGACGGCGAAGAATTTGGAGCGTCGTGGGTCCCCTGTCCTGTGACTCCGAGGGCGAAGGCGCCAAAATTCTTTGACGGAAGCTTCATATCAAAAGAAATCAGTTTATTCATATGCCGAGTGAAATCCATGATGATAGATTCCCCGATTGCTCCTCCAGACATATCCGTCCCCGCGCACCGGCACGTAATTGCAAGTTTTCCATACTTCTCCGCTAGGTCTTGCCTAGCGGAGTTTTCGGACACCCATTTGACTAAATTTTTCACATCCTCCGAATCTTTGGGAAAAACCACCACCTGCGGTCGCACCTCAAAAACACTCGCATCATGCGAATACTTTTTTAGCGTCTCCTCGCTATCCTCCACTTCCCCCTTAAAAAAATTTTGTATCTCTGATTTCATTCTTTAATTTTTCATTCTAACATTCTAACGAACTTTAGAATGACATTGCCACGCTTGGTTAGTTTGTGACGTATTGATTTACTATCACTTCGCTTCATTAATAACCCAGCTATTGCCATTTTGTTGATATGAGCGGAAATATTTTTCATTTCCGAATTAAGATTATTCGCTATCTCCTGTACTGAAAGTTCCGGCTCCTTTTGTAGTAATTCTAAAATCTGAATTCGCCTGTGATTTGCCACGCCTTTGATGATTCTTTCTAACTTTTTATACTCTAATTTTTTCATTTTAATTTTCATTCCAACATTCTATAGAACATTGGAATGACTTTATATTATAACTTTTTATTTAAATACTTTAAAATCACCGCCACACTCCTATCTTCACTTATAACTCCCGATAAAGCTTTCTCTTTTAGCTCATCTTTTGACAAAACAACGGTGCCTACCATTTCCATAGATTCTGTGTCTTTTAAATTTTTTGAAACTTCTTCGTATTCTTTGACTAAAAAATAATACAAATCCCATTCCATCGTGGCGCCACATTTGGAAACAGATAGGAATTCAATCTTTGTTGGTTTTACACCTGCTTCTTCTGTGGCTTCTCTTATAGCAGACTCTTTTGCTTTTTCTTGTATTTCTTTTTCACTATTGTGATTTAGTAAAAATTCATTGTACTCAGTCAAAGAATCAAAGACCTTCCCGCCCGGCAAACGCAAATCTTCTGCAAGTCCTAGCTCATGTCGTTTTTCTCTGTTTAAAATGAACTTTCCGTCTTTTGTATGAATTATAAGTCGGACCCCTGGAGACCGCCTCGCTTTCTCAAAAATAATTATTTTCCCATCCATTTCTACGGGGTATTCAACTAGCTCAACAATTCTCCCTTGGTAAACAATTTTTTCATCTTTGTGTTGCATGTACATTTACTATTATAAACCAGATAATTGCTTATAAAAATCCGGATCTACTAGATTTATCTCATCTGCCCACTTTCTAACGGTTTTTAATTCATCCTGCCAATTTGCCTTAGATAATAAAAAATCAGTAAAACGTCGCAAGTTTTTGGGTATTTTTTCTTCCATTTCATCTAATATCAAAAGAAATTCAGACTCGGAACCCTCCTTTTCGGCTTGACTGTTTTTATCAAAAGCTTCTATTGCAGTTTTTGGAAATCCATATATTCTACCTAACTCCAAATATACCTTTGGGTCAGTAAGATGGTCACCAAAAAACAATCTTGATAATGATTCTAAATCTTCTTGATTATTAGCAACAAAAAAAACTTTTCTAGGTTCATCTGATTTTTTTTCTTCTACTACTTTAAATAAGAGTCCAGCTTTTTCTATTATATCCTCTATTTTTTTCAAGTCTGCATTAGAAATTTCTGGTTCTAGAGAAAAATTAGACCCAGGTTTTAATTTTCGCCAAACAAGAAGAGCGTCTCTTTTTTGACCTTCACTTAGAAAAGGTATTCCTTCAAAAGATTTTGCGATGGCTTGCTCTTCTCTACTTAGTTGTTTGTTAAATTGTCTGCCCTCATCAATGAATCCCATTTTTTATTTATATTTCCCAACACTCGCCAAGCTGTTCCTTTTCGCTGATTCAAGGAGGAGTCTTTGCGCAGAAGCGACATCTTCGGGATTCTTGGCCCAGCTTTGGAGCGCTAGATTTTGAATCGCCCTGCCGTAAGAGAATGTCAGATGCCAAGGGAGACCCCCTAATTTACTCATAGTGTCTAAATGGAGTGATGCCTCTTCGTCGCTCTGCCCTCCGGAGAGAAATACTATTCCGCCGACTTCCTTTGGGACGTTTTCTTTGAGACACTTGATAGTCATCTTTGCCACATCTTTCACCGACGCGCGATTTTGCGCGTCTTTACCAGAGAGCACCATGCTTGTTTTTAAAATTATCCCCGGCAAAAAAACTCCGGCGGATTTTAATTCATCAAAAACAATTTTTAAATTGTGCGCAGTCACTTCATAACACTTTTCTATGGAGTGATTACCATCTATCATTACCTCTGGTTCCACTATTGGAACAATATCTTCCGCCTGACAGATGAGGGCATACTGTGCCAAACGTTTTGCGCTTTCTATTAAAAATTCTTCTGTTGGGAGATTTTCTCCGATTCTTATCATCTCGCGCCATTTTGAAAAAACAGCTCCGGCTTTTTTATATTCTTTTATTCTTTGTGCAAAATCAGAAAGACCTTCTGTAATTTCTTGCTTAACTTCATTAACCGTATCAAACACACTATACCCTGTATAAGCGGTCACGCCAACGCAAATTCCCTTTTGATTTAAAATATCAGTAAAAAGTATATTATTTTTTGTCTTTTGAAGAGCAGTTTCGCTCACAAGGATATATCCGCTGATATATTCTTCAATGCCGGGTGTTGTTATAAGTAGCTCTCTATATTCGCGACGTTTTTCTTCAGTAAATGGCACACCTAACTTTTCAAAACGACCACGGCATGTACCCAAACTCTCATCTATGGCCAATATACCTTTCGGTGAAGCTGTCAAACGCGAAACTGTTTTGGTTAAAATATCTTTATCCATATGTTTATTTTAACATCTCTTTTAATAATTTTAAAACAATTTGCGGATTGGCAGAGCCACCAGACTCTTTGATAATTTTACCCACCAAGGACATTATCGCGTTTTCTTTTCCGCCCTTATATGTCGCCACCACTTCCGGATTCTCGCTGATTACTTTTTCTACGATAATTTTCAGCGCACCCTCATCATTACTTTGCAATAAGTTCTCTTTTTCTAGCACTTTATCAACTTCAATTCTTTCATAAATCAATTTAGGGATAAGGTCTTTGGCCACTCGGGAAGAAATTTTTCCATCAACAAACCTTCGTATTAAAACCGCAAATTGTTCTGCTTGCGGGAAACCTGCATTGGGATCCTTTTTATTTATTGATTGCAGGTCTGAAAGAACGAAATTTGCTATTGTAATGGCATACTTTGGATCGTAAGGCATTTCTCCATCAAAAAGTTCTTTAAAGCATGACAGCGTGGCTTCAAACATGAGTCCTAACTTTGGCTCTGTGACAAGTAAATCTCCATCTTCGGTCTTTATCCCATAACTTGCAAAACGTTTGCGTATGGCATTAGGTAACTCTGGTAATTCACTTTTCATCTTTTCCAAATCAAATGCTTCATGGAGATACATTTTCGGCAAATCCGGATCTGGAAAATAGCGATAATCTTGGCTTGATTCTTTTTTCCTTTGCGAAGTCGTTTTCTGTTTCCCTTCATCCCAACCCCGAGTCTCTTTTACTATTTCATCCGCCTTTCCTCCCTCAATCAATTCTATCATCCGCTCGTATTCATACTTGATAGCTTTCTCTACTGTCTTGAAAGAATTCAAATTTTTTACTTCTACGTAATTTGGGCTCAATTTTCCCTTCTCTGTTGAAACGGAGACATTCGCCTCTACCCGAAATTCTCCTTTCTCCATATTTGCTTCCGATATTTCCAAATACCACAAGAGTAGTTGATATTCTTTGGCAAAATTGGAAGCGGTTTTGGATGCCTCCTCCATACTCTCAAATGTATGAGGCTCGGTCACAAGCTCCATCAAGGGCACGCCGGCGCGATTGAAATCGATTAGGGAGTAGCTTGCCCCGTCCTTGGCGGGGCCACTTCCAGCTTCAAAATGCTTGTTGTTGGCAGTATCTTCTTCTAAGTGCACGCGGGTAATGCCGTAGTTTGCAAGACTACCTCCCGAGACTATTGGATACTTGTACTGCGAAATCTGATAACCCTTCGGAATATCCGGATAAAAATAATTTTTGCGGTCAAATTCGCTAAAGTCCGCAATAGTGGAGCCGAGCGCAAGCCCGACTTTAATCACATGCTCTATTGCTTTTTTATTGGCAACCGGCAAAGCCCCCGGATGCGCCATACACACCGGGCAAATGTTTACATTGGGCTTCTTCTCATCGGGATCATTTTTACAACTGCAAAACATCTTGCTCTTGGTTTTCAACTCGGCATGTATTTCCAGCCCCACCGTATAATAGTATTTTTTCGACATAAGTATAAAAAGTATAAGTGTTTTCAACCAAAAAAGCAAAAAGAAAGTGCGGTTCATGTGAACCGCACTTTATTGTCCGGCTATTCCTTTATCCTTTTAGGATTTTCAAAGTATAGCCGGCGCTATGCAGAATTATTTTTTTCTTTCTCTCCTCGATCTTAATACGATCAAGGAAAAGGTGACGGGTGTGTCCGATATCATCCCCATTCAATTTCTTCTGAAATAGTGAGAGAATTTTGGTGTGTTCCAATTGTGTCGGAGAAACACTTTTTAGTTTCATTGTTTCCCCGTTCAAACTGACGGTCCTGCCAATATTGCTTTCCAGAAAACTGAGAACCCTCCGGATTACAAACTGTCCGTCACAATTCTCCCTTGATAGTAGCGAGTTATCTAAGATGCCGGTATTATACATGTATTTACTGCACATCGAACCAAACCCATTTACTTCACGTTTAAAATACCGACAGGTTGCCCCTCCGCAACCCGGCTTACAATGCACATCAACATAGCTTTTTTGCACTTTTTCTTCAGTTACCGTAACTTTGTCAGGAACTGCAAATATCCCCAAGTTACTTAGCGTTCTTGTCTGCATAATAAAAAAAATTTAGTTAATGAATTAGTTATCCAAAACTCCCTCAAGAATCTTGGATAACCAATCCATCAACTTAAAAATTACAAGGAACAAAATTTTATGCCTATTTTATACCATATTCAAAATCCGCTTGTCAACTTTCTATGAAACTCCAAATTACCTAACTTCTGCGACCGCTATAGTTAGGTAATTTTACTTCTTCCTACTCTCCTTCACAATTTTCCCATCCTCAAGATACACAATCCGGTCGCAGTATTTGGCATATTCATCTTCGTGAGTAACCATCACTATAGTCTGCCCTTTTTTGTGAAGTTCTTCAAAAAGCTCTATCACGGATTCGCCAGAGACGGTGTCTAGGTTCGCCGTCGGTTCGTCGGCAAACAAAATTTTCGGGTCGTGCGCCATAGCGCGAGCAACGGCCACCCGTTGCTGTTCTCCGCCGGAGAGCTGGCTCGGTTTATTTTCTATTCTGTGTGAGAGTCCAATTTTCCCAAGCACACCATCAGCGATATCTTTTGCTTCTTTGAGCGTATTACCTCGCATCAAAAGTGGAATCATTACATTCTCGCTCGCAGTGAGCTCGGGAATGAGCGCGTAGTCTTGGAACACATAGCCGAGGGTCCCGAGTCGCATTTGGGTGCGCTCTTTGGGTGACATATTTTCAGTATTTGCGCCGTCTATCAGAATCTCACCTCCACTCGGATGGTCAAGCAAACTCATCTGATACATGAGAGTGGATTTGCCCGCGCCAGAGCGACCCATTATGCCCAAGAACTCGCCTTCTTTGACTTCAAGGTCAATACCCTTGAGCACAAGAGTTTCCAAATGTTTGGTGGCGTATTTTTTGTGTAAATTTTTTACTTTAATCATATAAATTAGGTTCTAGTTGCTAGGTTCTAGTTTCTATTATAATTAATCACCTGCCTAAAATACTGTCTAATGTATTTTTCTTTACAATTCTTCGCGCCGGAATATAGCCAGCAATCAAGGTGACTAATAAAAGCAAGAAAAATTTAAACGTCGTATCCGGAACCGGAGCGACCAGTATGCCGTCAGAGAATGGAAAATCAAGCGGATGCGCCAAGAAAAGCGGAACCAGCCCTCCGTAGACCAAGAGCAATCCTAAAAGCCCGCCTAAAGTCGCGTAAAAAATGGACTGGAAAATATAAGAAATCTCTATTGCCCGCTCACTAATCCCGATGCCTTTCATAATGCCGATATATTTTCGGCGAGTAACGGCATTGATAAATATCACAATAAAAATTGTAATGGACGCAACCGCGATACCGATAAGCCCGATGACATTGCCTAAAAGTGAAAAAGCAATTTTGATTTGATTTAGAAAATCCGGAATCGCTTCAAGCGCAGTCTGAATTTTACCTTGATTCTCAAAACCTGCTTTGATTAGATTGCTCTTTAATTCTGTAGATGTAAGAGTCGCTCCCGGAATGATTGAAATAGAAATCTCGTTGCCGTTTAACCCCGGTCTATCGGACAAACGCCAAAAATCTTCTTCGGTGATAAAAGCGCGAAGAGAAACTTCGCCAACTTTGGAATCAAGAATGCCTTTGACGATAAAAGTCCTGGTGTTGTCTCCCACGGTTACTTTCACTTCCTCGCCGGGATATACGCCTTCAAGCGAAGCAAAGTAGTCCCCAAAATCCGCGGAATATCTGCGAAGCAAACTAGAACCCATGATGATATATCCGCTCTCGCCTTCTTTTAAAAATTCTCCTTCTACAATGTAATCGGAAATATTTGAAAGCTCTTCCTCATTTTTGATATTGATACCGGTGATTTGAGTAGACACCAAGTCCTGCAGAGTGTCAAAATCGCGTCTGGTTTTGTAGTTCGCTTCTATTTGCCCACCTTCAAAATATCGCACCGAAAAATATTTTACTCCATGCATTTTTTCTAAAGTATTTGTTATCTCATAAGTTTTACCGATATCTTTTTCGCCCGGCAGAGTTTTGATAATTACATCCCCGGTGTATTGTTCTCGGTTGGCGATGTTGCCTCCCTCAATCAGCCCGACCAAAATCCCCGAGACCACGACGAGGTTTAGAAAAGTGAGCATCATGATGAATATGATGAGAAGCGTCGTCGCTTTGTTGCTCCCTTTGATTTGGCGTTTGGCCAAAAACCAACCCACCTTGAGCGTGTTTCCAAACTTATTTGAACGGTCAATACCCTTTTCCATTTTTATTCTCCGGCGAACACTTTGTCGCCTTCACTAAGCCCCGAAGTTATTTCCACCATAGAGTCCGAACCGGTGATGCCAGTTGTAATTTCTACTTTCGTCATATCTCCACTGCTGTCTCCATTTGTCCCCGCAATCTTTACAAAATTAATATCACCTTCTTTTTGAATTAAATAGGCAGGGATAGCAATCACGCCCAATCTTTCGGCAAGCACTATCTCGCCTCGCGCGCTCATGCCCGTCTTGATGCGCGGGTCCGGCGCAAGCTCTACGAAAGCTTCGTATACCGGCACCCCATCCACTTCGGTCTCTTTTGAATTTACCGAACGAAGAATTCCATAAAAGGTTTCTCCAGGTATCGCGTCCAAAATAATTTTTACCTCGGAATCCAAAGTGAGTTTGGAAACATCTAGCTCAGAGACTTGGAGCACCACTTCAAAACGCTCCTCGCCCAAGACAGAAAGCATCCGCTCGCCAGAGGAAATATTTTCTCCTATTTCTTTTTCAATATTTGTAACCTTGCCAGAGAAAGGCGCATAGATAGTGTTTTTTCTTATCTCTGCTTTTATTTTTTCTATTTCAGCCAAAGCCACAGAATCTCCGCTACCCTCTTGCGCTAGGAGTTTGTCATAAGAGACTTGGGCATTTTTTATTTTGATATCTCTGTCGCCCTTTGCTTCTATGTAGGCATTGTAATTTGCCAAATACGAAGCCCCTGATTTATTTGGAATGTTCAAGTACCAAGTGGTACTAACATAATCTCCGAAATCATCCGGAAACGAAATATAGAGCCCGCGGGTACCGAACAAGGTAGCGCTCTCTTCATTGATTTCACGTTTTGTTTTTTCTAAATTAAAAGTGCGAAGTATGTATGTTAAATTTTCCTGACTTATATTTATTTTATAAGTTCCTTCGGCGCCATCATAAATACCCAAAATATTCGGAGCTGTTGCTATATAGTCACTTGAGTGTGGAATCAATTCCAAATCTTCACTAAGTAAATTTCGGTAAGCGTTTGCCACTTTGGCATCTTCTTGCAATTTAACTTTTTCCAATTCATCCTTTGCTCCCACCAAATCCACATCGGAAGTTTTAGAATCCAATTCCTTGATTTTAAGATCAGCCAAAAGCTCTCCAATTTCAAGTTGCGCCAAGACTGCGCCCCGCTCAACGTCCTGATTATTTTTCACATAAATTCTCTCTACCCTGCCGGAGACAGCAAAACCCAAGTCCGCTTTGGCGCTTGTTTCCACTTTCCCAGAAAGCACCACGGATTGCCTGACATCAGTCCTTCCCACTACATAGCCCACTTCTGTGTTTTTATTCTTAAAAACGACAACAGCTAAAAGGGCGATAACTAAAAGGGCGACCAGCCAATATTTCTTCCTTTTTATGAAATTTAATACTTTAGTCATACAGGTAAAAATACTAACACAAAAGCTGTATTTTTCAAATTTTTAAATTTTGCGGAGAATTTTGACTAGCTCGTCGTGAAAAGCTTTTACAGATTCGTCGTCAAACAAGGACAAAACAAAAACATTTTCAGATATTTTCTTAAAATCTTTTACTACTTTCATTAGAACTTTTTTGTCTTCCATAAGATCACTTTTTGTTAAAACTATAATTTCTTCTTTTTTATCTAAATCGTTGCCGTATTTTTCAAGCTCCTTTCTAACTTCTAAATATCTCTCCATTGGATTTTTATTTCCTGCCCCGTCCGAGGCCGAAGGCTCTCGTTCGGAGTCCAACGAAATGAGATGCGCGAGCATTTTTGTGCGTTTGATGTGTTTCAAAAATTTCACCCCTAAACCTTTCCCTTCCGATGCGCCCTCAATGATTCCGGGAATATCCGCAATGATAAATCCGTAAAAAGCGCCAAGGTTCGGGTCAAGTGTAGTGAAAGCATAATCCCCCACTTTTGCTTCTGCATTTGTAAGAGCGTTGAGGAGCGACGATTTGCCTGCGTTCGGAAGTCCTACTAAACCCACATCCGCAAAAAGTTCAAGTTCAATTAAAAAATCCGCCCTCTCGCCTTCCTCGCCAACATTGCGTTCTTGGGGCGTTGTATTGACTGAACTTTTAAAATGTTCGTTGCCGTAGCCACCATAGCCACCCTTAAGCAAAAGAATTTTCTGCCCTACTTCATTCAAGTACCACTTCTCGTCTGTCGCCAAGTTTGTAATCACAGAACCCAATGGTAACTCTAATACATAATCTTCTCCATTTGCCCCATGTAAACTTTTATTCCCGCCGTCTTCTCCGCGTCCGGCAATGAATTCATGCTTTGCTTTGTATTGCGCGAGAATTCCGACATCACGCACACCAATCACATAAAAATCTCCGCCCCGCCCGGCGTCCCCTCCGGCTGGACCGCCTTTGGGAATAAATTTTTCTTGACGCCACCGCACCACGCCGTCGCCTCCGCGCCCTGCCTCTGCATGTATTTTTATTTCATCAACGAAGGCCATATGGATTAGTTGCTAGTTGCTAGTTGCTAGTAAAATTCTAATTAATTATTAAGTGCGAGTTCTGCGAGTTTTAAAATTCCTTCTTTAGAAGATGCTCCCGCTAAAAAAAGCGACCGATGACAAAAAATGGCATCTGGTACTCCTGTAATTTTCTGTAAATCTTCGTTTGAGAGTCCCCCCCAGGATGCCGGCAGGTCTTTGCGAGATTTGAAAGAATTGTTTGATACCTGCACTGTTTGCAAATCCCACTTTCCCCCCACTCTTGGAGTCACCACGAATAATGGTTCAGGATATTTCATGAGCACGTCCCTCCAAGGATAATAAACATCCAAAACTATCAATCTTTTATCAGGGGATTCGGCGTACACTTTTTCAACTAATGCTTCGGCTTCCACCTTTGCCTGCGCTCTCGTAATCTCTCTCTGTAATATTTTTTTTGCCAGTGCCACAACTTCTAAAAAAATACTATCCATTGCGCTTTCGTCTTCCCTCCATGTCGGGAGATACGAACCAAACGCGTCCCAAATAGCATACGGTAAAATATTTGGATACGTTGTGGCAAAAACATCCACGCCGTTATCTTGCGCGTCAATTGAAGCAATCATTTTCTTATCAATGTAGTCTGCAACTTTTTTGGACCCGCACAACTCCTCGCCATACTTCATCCAAACCAAACCAAAAGAAGCATATTCTAGACCATTTTCTCTTTTACCCGCTCCACCCGTTTGATGATGGTCAAATTTGTCAGCTTTAGGGTCATTTACTCCGCCGACATCAAAGACATAATTCCCGCCCCTTACTATTTCTTCATCGCGAGTGCGAATTATTTCGTATGACTCTTTATGACTTTCAAGCAGAAGGCAAAGTGTGGCGCAGGCAAAAACATCATCCGTGTGAAATTTGCCATTATGGGTGATAAGTTTTTTTTTAGCCATTATTCTTTATTATTAAAATAAACCGTCTACCACTTCTTTGACCACGCTACCATCCGCTTTGCCTTTTAGGTCTTTCATTAAAGCCGACATCAGGAGCCCTTTTTTGGTTGCATCCGTAATGCCGAGCTCTGCCTGCTTGGCCTTTGCAATTTTTTCTACTTCCGCGCGCTCCATCATCTTTGGTAAATAAGTTTCAAGTATTGCAAGTTCTGCTTCCTCTTCTTTGACCAAATCCTCGCGCCCGCCTTTCTTAAATTGCTCTATGGAATCCTTTCTCTGTTTGGCTAAGCGAGCAATCACCGTCAAAGCTTCCACATCTTCTAGTGTTTCATTTGGCCTTTTGCTCTTGGCTACCAGTTCAACCGTAAAAGCTGCCAGCATATTGCGAAGCGCTTTTAGCCTATCCGCATCGTGCGCTTTCATCGCTTCCATAATTCCCTGCTTGATTTGTTCGTGCAACATATGGTTAAACAAGAAAATATTGTTTTTAGGGGCTTGCGAGCGCGACTGGCGTGAGCACGAGGAATTTTTCAGCAGAAAAATATCCGTACTCTAAAAATAATATTTCTGTGCCCTCATTATACCAAAATATGCTAAAATAGAGAAATGAGTAAAAAACTTGTATTCTTCGATACTGAAACTACGGGCAATACCGAAGGCGATTTTTTATGCCAATTGGCTTTTAAAAATGGAAAAGAAACTTTTTCTGCGCTGTATAAGCCGGAGAAGAAAATCCCGCCGGAGGCATCCGCGGTGCATCATATTACCAACAAAATGGTGGCAGATAAAAAAAGTTTTGCGGAGAGTGGAGATAAGGAAAAAATCAAAAAACTTTTTGAAGGTGAAAGTGTGATAGCCGTCGCCCACAACGCTCCTTTTGATTTAATAATGTTTAAAAAAGAAGGCATAGAGCCCTCGCATTTTATCTGCACGCTCCGCGTGGCAAGATATTTAGATAAGGAAGAAAAAATAGAGCGATACAATCTGCAATATTTGCGATATCTTTTAGAAATTGAAATAGACGCCACGGCGCACGATGCGCTCGGAGACGTGCTCGTACTGGAGAAACTTTTTGAGAGACTTTTGAAAAAAGTTATGGGGGAAAACGAATTGGATAAAGAGGGCGCGATAGAAAAAATGATAGAAATCTCTAGTCATCCGTCTCTACTCCACACTTTCAAATTCGGCAAACACAACGGCAAGAGAATTGAAGAAGTCATCAAAACTGACCGTGGATATCTGGAATGGTTGCTCGCCCAAAAACTAAACGGTGAAGGCATCGACGAAGATTGGATTTATACGCTGAAATATTATCTAGAAAAATAATTACCTAACTTTTGCGACCGCTTGAGTTAGGTAAATTAAAAAACTTTCTTAGGTGCCAGTCATTTTCTAACTTTTCCACTATTATATATAAAACATCCTTCCCTATTTTAAAATCCGCTTTAAGTAAAGAAATGAAGTCCTCGCAATCGTAGGGATAAACCCACACACTATTTTGAAGTTTTACAAAACCTATTTGAATAAGTGTAAATCTCAACCGTTCACGAATTCCTTTTTTTGACTCTTTTATATCAAAACTTACTACCCTCCAACGACCATCCCATTTCTTTGGAATTTTTAATTTGAAACTATGTCTTTCTAAAAAATCAAGTTTGTCCTCTCCTTTTGAAGTGACTCTCGCAACTTTCTTACCGTTGATTTCAACTATCTCGATTAAACCTTTTTCCTTTAAGCGAGTGAAAGATTCATTGATTGAATATTTTAGATTCTTTTTTCTTTTAGAACCCTTCTCTAATTGTCTGATTACAGAAAGCACATTCGGCGCCACGACCATCACGCCCAACATCCCTGCAGTAAAAATAGTACCCAAGATTATCTTTTGAATATTTTTTCTTTTGTCCTTTGCTTTTATTTCCTTTTCTAAAATACCCATACTGTGATTATAAATCAATAAACCTAAATTACCTAATTCCTGCGACCGCTTGAGTTAGGTAAATTAGTATTTAAAAAAAGAAAATCCACAAAGATTGGATTTATACATTAAAACATTATTTTTAGAAGATTATACAACTCTGGCATAAGGCCAGAGTTTTTGTTTATAAACTTAAAATGCTAAAATAAGACTATGTCAAACATTGCATGGATAATCATCGGGGTTGTGGGTGGAGGGATACTGGTGTATCTCATTTTGAATAAGAAAAAAGAAGGCGGAAATGATAGTTCGGCCTTGGGACTACTCCACCAGCAAATGATTGAGCTCACTAGAACAGTGGACTCTAAAATCGGCGAGACCCACAAGCAGATGAATGAGAGTTTGAAATTTCACTCTAGTGAATCAAATAAAATAATTCGCGACGTGACTGAGCGCTTGACCCGCCTTGATGAGACCAACAAGCAAGTCATCTCTTTTGCAGATCAACTCCAGAGCTTGGAAAATATTTTGAAAAATCCGAAACAGCGCGGAATCCTCGGCGAATATTATCTGGAAACTGTTTTGAAAAATGTGCTTCCTCCCGGCTCATACCAAATGCAATACCCTTTTCCCGACGGCACTATCGTTGACGCCGTGGTTTTTGTGAAAGATAAAATCATTCCCATAGATTCAAAATTCTCACTTGAAAATTATAATAAGATGGCAGAAGAGCGCGACCCCACAGAGAAGAAAAGACTGGAGACACTTTTTGTAAACGACTTGAAAAATAGAATCACCGAGACCGCAAAATACGTGCAACCCACCCAAGGCACCACGGATTTTGCTTTTATGTTCATCCCTCATGAAGCAATTTACTACGATTTAATCACAAACAAAATCGGTGGACTAAAAGATGATGAAGAAAATGAATCCCTAATCCAGCGCGCATCCGGTAAATATAAAGTCATCATCACCTCCCCTACTTCTTTTCTCGCCTACTTGCAAACTGTGTTGCAAGGGCTCAAGGCGCTCCAAATAGAAGAGAGCGCTAAAGAGATAATTAAAAAGGTAGAAGACTTAGGACGACACCTAAAAAGCTTTGACGAGTATCACGCCAAGCTCGGCACATCGTTATCCACCGTAGTGAACCACTACAACGCTTCCGGCAAAGAACTCAAAAAAATAGACAAAGACGTGCTTCGCATCGCCGGCACTTCGCCGGAGCTTTCCTCTATTGCAATAGATAGACCAAGAATTGAGGAATAAATTAAATTTTTATTTGACAAAAAGGGAAAGTGTAGTAAAGTTGAAGAGAATTCTAGTCCAAATCATTAAAAAACCTAAAAGTATGTCAGGCACGCGTAAAAAAAGGAGAAGTCTTGGATATAGGTTGAAAGTATGGGAAGAAAAAGTGGAATATTCCACAAGGACATTTAAATCTGTTTAAATTATGCATTCTATTTAAAATAAGTCAAATCAGACAAAGATTCTTAAATCTAAAAAATTATTTTTTTGTTAATTTGACAGAAGATGTTTTATAAGTAAAATGGAGACAGATTTTTGTAATATTTTAAAATTTTTAACCTATGAGCATGTCAAAAGAGAATGGACACGTAAAAAATGGGAACTCCCAATTTGAGTTATCGCTAACAAAACTTGCGAAACTGAAGAAGAAAAGAAGCGCGTTTGCATCGAGAAAAAGAGCCCTTCTCCTTAATGAAAATGGGGGGCAGGGTGTCAAAGAGAGTCTTGACAAAAAAATCAAACTTCTCGATAAGTGGATTAAAACCCTCGAACCTACAAAGCCAAAACCTATCACAAAAAGAGCGAGAAAAAAGGTAAAAAAAATTCTCCAAAAAGTGATGCCAGCTTCTCGCGCAAACAAAAAAAGAATGCTCGCTAATGCTCTTTAGGGCTATTAGCTATCATCAACCAATTGTCTTGTCTGTACCCGCAGGCAAGACAATTTTTTTATATGTTATTCCCGCGTAAAAGAAAATGTTCTCACGCGGCTACTCTTCAAAAATTAAAATCTCTTTTGAAACCTTTACAAACGGAGTGAATTTGCCGTTGAAACGGGTCGCCCGCACGGTGCGGTCATCTATTAAGTGGTAATTCCCGCCTCGGGGTTTACCAAAAATTATGCCGTGATATTTGTATCCGTGCAGGGCGAGCCATTTCTCTGTATTTGCCCTGTGAGCCTCTGTGCGCGAAGTGAAGAAAGTAATGATATGCCCTTCGTCATACCACTTGAGTATAATACCTTTGGCGCCGGGGAGCTCTGGGGCGGTAAGCATCCGCTCCGGCTCTTCGTTGGGAATATCTTCGCAAATCGTGCCGTCTATATCTATGAGATAATTTTTTATACCTTCCGCCAATTTCGGGCTAAGCCTCTTCCCTTTCGCATCAAATTCTTCAATGAGTTGCATAAAAATATTATAACCTACACAGAGCTCTAGAGCTAACTCTAGAGCTTGAAAAGTGCGGTGACCTCACGGGGGATCGAACCCCGATTGACGGATTGAGAACCCGTTGTCCTAACCGTTAGACGATGAGGCCATTATTTTTATTTCAACTCCACTATCTTAACCTTTTTTGACGCCTGCCCGTCCGAAGCTTTAGCGTAGGAGGGATGAGGCCGTAGAAAAAATATAACATTTTCTCATATAAAATCAAAAGTTGTGTTATAATCCCATCGCATGGAGACAATAAATTTTTTTACAGAAATAAAACCAGTTTCTACTATTTTCCACGTCTTGTCGGCAGTGGTGGGCATGGGCGCGGCGCTCATGGGTGATTTTTTGTTTAATTTTTATAGTAAGGATAAGATTTTAAACCAAACTGAAATACAAACTCTGAACGTGTTATCCAAAATAGTCTGGTACGGGCTTTTGCTTCTCTTGATTTCCGGGCTGATGCTTTTTTTCTCCAATCCCGACCGATATCTATCTTCCGATAAATTCCTCGCGAAAATGACTATTCTCGTCGTACTCGTTCTAAATGGATTTTTCTTGAGCAAAGAAATCTGGCCTCGCTTGACCAAAAAAGGTTTTCTGACGGATCGCAAGGAGCGCAAAACCCGCAAAATCGCATTTGCTTGTGGAACTATTTCCGTAATTTCATGGATTTCAGTTCTTGCCTTCGGAGTATTAAATAGCGTAAATTTTAGCTATGTAGGAATATTGGCAATTTATGCTTTAATCTTGGTCTTCGGCATAATTGTTTCCCAATATATAGAAAAGAAAAAACTAGATTAAAAAAATTATTCCTTCGCCAGCCATTCTTTTTCTTGACGCACAAGGAGACGTTCTTTGTTTTCTTTATCTTTGAGAATCATTGCAACCGCGCGCTCCATCCGCATGCCTTGCGAGCCTTTGACTAAAATTATGTCCCCTTCTTTAATAAAAGTTTTTAAAAATTCTCCGGTTTCGCGCGCGTTCCCGAATTCAAAAATTGCTTTTTCTTTCATTCCGGAAGCTAGCGCGCCGTCTTTGATAGATTTTGCTCTCTGCCCCACGACTAGGAGAATTTCCACATTTTCTTTGGCAATCCCACCGATTTTTTCATGCTCTTCTTTGGTATGACGACCAAGCTCCAGCATGTCGCCCAAGACCGCTATCCTCCTCCCTTTAGGTTTTAGCTCGCCTAGAGTTTGCAATGCCGATGTGGAAGCGTGCGGAGAGGAATTGTAAGAGTCATCAATTATGAGTGTGCCATTCTCGCCTGGGAGTATTCGCATTCGCCCCGGCGGAGCATCGTAATTTCTAAGCGCACTTATCGCATCTAGGAGATTGAATTTTAACGCCGAGGCAATAGCTAGCGATGCCAGCACCGCATAGATATGGTTCTTGCCGAAAACTCCATCTATCTCTACTGGCAGACTCTTACCTCCTTCATCAATTCTGAAAATGATTCCTCTCGGGATACCGACATCATCGTAAGCGATATTTTCTCCGGAAGCCAGAATATCGGAACCTTCTTTGAATCCATAAGTCACCACCCGATTTTTCGTCTTGTGTTTCATCTCCAGAATCGTTTCATCGTCGGCGTTCAATACCAAAAACCCATCCCTCTTTAGGGTCTTGATAAGTTTTTCTTTTTCCTCCACCAAGTGTTTGCGCGACTCAAAAAATTCCACATGCACCGGGGTCTCACCGATGGCCGTCATCACCACTACATCGGTCCTTAGCCACGAGGCTGTCGTCCGCATATCATCAGGCTTGCCGACACCTACTTCAAGCACCAACCATTCCGGATATTTATGAGGGTAAACAACAAGCCACAAACCTTTTGCTAGATTTCTTAACCATAAATGCAAATTATTCCAACCATTTGGAACTCCAAGTATAGTGAGCGGAAGTCCTATTTGGCTGTTATAACTTTTCTCGCTTTTACGAACATAAGTGACTCCCTTGAGCACTGCATAGATAGCATCCTTGGTGGAAGTCTTGCCCACCGAGCCGGTGATTGCGATTATTTTTGGTTTATACTTCCAAACCACCAGCCGTGCTTCCAGCTGTAAAATAAAATATATTATCTTCTTTAGAGTTGTTCTCATTATCTATCCGGTAGGATTTTGTAATAGTTCAGTAAAAATTTTGTGATACTCAAAAACGGGTCTGCCCAAGTCTGGGAAGCGTACTGCACTCCTTTGGGATTTACCGCATAAAGAAATATTATAAACTCTGGGTCATAAGCCGGAAAATATCCTACAAAAGAATGCGTATGCTTGTCTTCATAATATCCTCCTCCCTCTAGATTCGCAACCTGCGCCGTACCGGTTTTCACGGCGATGCTGTTGTGTTCTAATTTTGCCAATCCTCCTTTGAGGGACTTGTCCATGACTTCTACCAACATTCGGGTTATTTCTTCACTGGTTTCCGCGCTTATTTTTGTCTGCACAGGGTCGGGATAAATTATTTTTTTTGAAATACCGTTATTATATTTTATGCTATCCACCACATGCGGAGTGACCAGATACCCCCCATTTGAAAGAGCGGAAAGCGAACGCACTATAGATATCGGCGTCATGGCTATACCTTGACCAAAAGAAGCATTGGCATATTCTATCTCGCGAGAACTTTTTATGTCCAAATTAGAAGTAAGTCCACTCGTTTCGTTTGGAAGATTTATCCCTGTCCTGTCTTTAATACCAAAAGAATAAAGATATTCGCGCAATTTTTCTTTGCCAAGCTTTTGATACACGAAAACCATCCCGGTGTTGAGTGACTCACCCAAAACTTCTTGCATGGTGGTGTCCGGTCCCCGCCCCTTCTTGTCAAAATTGAAAATTTCTTTTTTTTCAATCCAGACCGAGCCGGTGTCATTATACGCAGTGCCCGCTGTGACTGCGCCTGCGTCAAGCGCCCCTGCCATCACCAGAGGTTTCACTACCGAGCCGAATTCAAGCACTCGCTCTACCAGAGGGTTTGCAAAAACAGAAATATTCTCTCCGCTGAAATCATTTGGGTCAAATTGGGGTAACGCTCCCATTGCATAAATCGCCCCGTCTTTAGGATTCATAATTATTCCGCCTATTGAATCAACAGCCCATTTTGCCTTGACTTGTGAAAGTTCTTTTTCTAAAAATCCCTGTACCGAGGGTTCAATAGTGGTTATGATATCCCCGTCTTTCTCTTCCGGCGATGAGAAATTTTCCTTAATATTTGAAAAAACTTCAGCAAAGAAATTTATATATGGATTGTCTTTGTTTCGCGAGAGTTCATCATCATACTGCCTCTCTAATCCATAGCGCCCGCCCAATTCATCGCCCTTGTACCCTACTAAACCTAAAGTGTGTGAAGCCAAACTACCCCCGGGGTAAAATCGCCATTTTTCTTTTACAAGCGAAACACCACGGATTTTGAGAAGAGATATAGCTTCCATTTGTTTTTGCGATAAATGATCGATTATTTCTGCATAAGTATCATTTCTGTCTTCTGTTTTTTTAAGAAATTCTTCTTGGTTTATAGAGAGCTTCGTGGATAATTTTTTATATACATCTTCGGGGTCAGAAATCTCACTCGGGTTGACAACGAGTTTGAATCCAGCCATTTGGGTGGCTGCCGAAACCAAAGAACCATCTTTGGTTTTAAAAAAAATTGTGCCTCGCTCAAAAACACCCGCCGAGGGAGTAAAGTATTGTTTATTGGCTTCGTCGGCAAAAGCTTCTCGGTGTATTATTTGCACCAAAAAGAGCTTGCCGATCAAAATAGAGGCAAAAATTAAAATCAATATAGATAAAACTTTCGTCCTAAAAGAAAAAATGGAAGATGCGTTAGATTTCATTTTGCGCAAGCGTTAGACTGCCAATAGACTTGCGAGTCGCAAAATTCGTTTTCGTTTCTACAAAACCCATGGCGCGAGACATAGAGATATCTACATCTTTACCTATCGAGAGATACAGCACTTCAAGTTCACTTACTTCGTTCAAAACCATGCGCGTTTTCGTCTCGAGAGCTTTGCGTTCAATAATATTAAAAATAGTACTTGTAATAATTAAGACATAACATACCGCAAGCGCTCCGAAAGACAGGAGTATCGTGTGTAAAATTTTCTTCTGTAAATTATTGCTATCCACAGCAAATACATTGGATGCGTAATTTTTTAGTTTTAAACTTGCTTGTCTCATTATTTTCTATTGATTTTATATTTTCTCTATTATTCGGAGCTTGGCGCTTCGAGCTCTGGGATTTTCTTTTAACTCTCCCTCGCTTGCTGCAATCGGTTTTTTATTTATCAAATTCGCTTCCCCTGCCTCTTCTTTGGCTTTGTAAAATCTCTTGACTATCCTGTCTTCCAAACTATGAAACGATACGACTGCCATTCGTCCGCCTACCCTCAAAATTTCAAACCCTTTTTTCAAACCGATATCTAGCGTATTTAACTCGTCGTTCACTGCTATCCGCAATGCTTGAAAAGTTTTTGTCGCCGGGTGTATCCGGCCCCGCTTCGCTACTTTGGGCACACTTGCCTCCACCACTCCCACCAAATCAAAAGTCGTTTCAAACTTATTTTTCTTCCGGCTCTCTACAATTGCTTTTGAAATTCTCCTTGAAAACCTTTCTTCACCATAGCCGTAGATGATATCCGCGATATTCTCTTCGCTCCAAGTGTTCACTATGTCCCGGGCAGTCAAATCTTCTGGCGAAGGATTTTCTTTCATTGTCATCAGGAGTGGCTCATCCTTTAGAAAAGAAAATCCTCTGCCGGAATTCTCTAGCTGGTCTGACGAGAGTCCGAGGTCAAACAAAACTGCGTCAACCGTCGCTAACTTTTCTTTTACCAAAACATTTTCCAAATCGCGGAAATTTATATTGAAAAAAGAAATGTCGCATTTGATTCCCTTAAACTTGCTCTTAGCGCTAACCCAAGCATGCTTGTCTTGGTCAATCGCGATGATTTTAGCCTTCGGGTATCTTTTGCAAATCTCGCTCGAATGTCCACCACCCCCAAAAGTGCCGTCAACCACCACCGACTTATCGCTCAAATGCAAACCTTGTATAACTTCATTTAAAAGAACACTCTTGTGAACCGAAACCGTATCTTTTACTTCTTTACTCATCTTTTCTGCCCGCCAATTTTTCTGCTAATGCTTCCGCTTCGTTTCTGGCTTTTTCCTTATAGCTTTTCCAAACTTCATCGTTCCAAATTTCTAGCCGGTCTTCTACTCCGATAATCGCAACAGAATTTTTCGGCTTGATTTTGTCTTTCAAAACGTCCGGTAAAAGTATCCGCCCGATTGAATCTATCTCCACATCCATAGCTTGCCCGAACATGTTTCGATTGAAACTTCGTTGGTCAGCGCGGAGGAAAGATAAATCGTTTTCGGAAGACATTAATCTCTTGGCAACTTTTTCCCAACCCTTCATGTTGAAAACGAACAGACAGTTATCAAGCCCAGGAGTGATAATAACTTTCCGACCGAGTTCCTTCCTGAATTTTACCGGAACGGACACTCTGTTTTTCTGATCTATAGTATGTATGTATTCGCCGATGAGCATAAATTTTTATTTCCCACTTTTTCCCACTTGGTATACATTGTATACCACTGCCCTTTTTATAGCAAAAGAGCCCTCCTGTGGATAACCCTACTATGTAAAAAACTTGCTAAATATTGTAAATGTGTTATTATGAAAGTGACTTTTTCGATTCGAAGAAAAAGTCCACGTGACGAAGGCCTATCGCGCCCGACACACGTGAAAGCCTCCTAATTCAAAGGGGGGCAAACAGAACCGGGAATTATATTCGCGTCCCGATTGGTGAAATAGATTTAGTGGGGGGAAGAGCATTCCCGGCCTGAAGGGCAGATCCATTTGTGGTCTGTCTTTTTTTATTCCTTCCCTTTTAGTGCGGAAGACGGACTTCCGCAACTCTTTATCTTGGTCGCATAAGTGGGAAAAATTGAGTTTCTCGGATAGGTTTGTCAGCAAGGAAAGCAAAAAGCATTTCACCGAAACCGAAACCGCAAGTCGGTGGCATGCCATGTTCCAGCATTTCCACAAATTCATAGTCCGGCATCATAGCTTCTTTGTCTCCGCGGTCAATCAATTCTTGTTGCGCATTAAATCGCTCCAACTGGTCTAGGGGGTCGTTTAATTCCGAAAAGCCATTCCCGACTTCCGAGCCCGCGATAATTATTTGAAATCTCTCGGTGAGCTCGGGATTCTCCGGCATGGATTTAGAAAGCGGAGAGACGAGTTTCGGATGTCCCGTCAAAAATACCGGTCCGGAAATATTCTTCCTGCAATATTTCCAAAGCGTATCCACCAAGCGCTCCATGGTCTCGCCATCATACTCCACGCCAAGTGTTTCCAATTTATTTTTCACTTCATCATAAGTGGTGTTTAAAATATCTATACCGGTTTCTTTTTTGACAGTCTCGCGATAATCTATCTCTTCCCACTTGCCCCCGAGGTCAAACTTGTGCCCGCGAGTTTCAAACGAAGTTTTACCGAAAACTTCTAGCGCAATTTTTTTATAAAGCTCTTCGGCAAGCTTCATACCGTCTTTATAGTTCGCATACGCCCAATAAAATTCCATATTGGTAAACTCCTGTAAGTGATTCGCATCACTACCTTCATTCCTATAAGCGCGTCCGATTTCAAAAGTTTTCGGAAATCCAGCCGACATCAGTCTCTTCTGCCAAAGCTCGCCGATAGAAATCCTCAAATAAAGCGGAAGTTTAAAATCTTCATTGTAAGTTTTGAAGGGCGTAGCCTCGGCTCCACCAGTTGTCACTTCGAGTGTCGGCGTCTCTACTTCCAAGAATCCATGACTCACCATAAAATTCCTAGTCACTTCCCAAAATTTTGTCTTCTTCTCGAGTAGTTCCCGTACTTCTTTGTCCATCAAAATATCCAAATACCTTTTGCGGAAGCGCTCTTCCACATCTGTAAGTCCATGCCATTTCTCCGGAAGCGGAAGCAAAGTTTTGGTAAGCATGTTCCAATTTTTTACCTCCAGTGTCTTCTCCCCTCTTTTGGTCGTGAAAAAAGTTCCCTGTATCTCCACAAAGTCCCCAATGTCTGCCACCTCGCCAAAAAAATCAAATTTTTCTTCTCCCAAAGAATCTTTTTTAAGAAGCCCTTGGAACACTCCGGTGCCATCATCAAGGGTGATAAAAACTATAGCCCCCTGCCCGCGGATAGACATCACTCGTCCCGCAAGCCATTTTGCCTCTCCCCCTTTTTCTAGAGTTTCAAAATTCTCGGAAGCTTCTCCCAAAGACATTTCTCTTTTTGCTTCGGCTGGGTATGGGTTTATACCTTTCTTTTTGAGAAGTTCAAGTTTTTTTAATCTTGCATCTTTTATTTCGTCAATCAAAGACATACTTTGGATTCTAATTAGGACACACTAACGATTTTATAATGCACTTTACCCTTCGGAGTATCAAAGGAAATATTAGCTCCTTTCTTTTTTCCGAAAAGCGCTTCACCAAACGGGGAACGGTTGGAAATTTTCCCCTGCGCCATATCAGCTTCTTCCGAGCCGACTATAATATAAGTTTTCTTTTCATCCTGATTCTTTCCATGATTTTCTTTTTGCACCACCACCTTGGAACCCACTTCAATCATCTCACCCCCGCCACCCGAAACTACTTCCGAAGAGCGAAGTATCTGCTCTATTTTGGCGATTCTGGCTTCTAACTTGCCTTGGTCTTCACGCGCTTGGTGGTACTCGGCATTCTCGGCAAGGTCTCCTAGGGATTTGGCATAGGCCAAAGCTTCCAAAATTTCTTTCCTTTTCGGACCTTTCAAGTCTTTTAATTCCTCTTCCAGCGCTTTTCTTTTTTCTTCTGTTATATAGTCTTTGGTTTGTTTCATTTCCCTATCTTATCTTTTATTTTTCAAAAAGTAAACCCATACACTATATATAGTGTATGGGTAAATTCCATTACGCCCGCTTGCGATAAATTTTATTTGTGATAATCTATAACGAATGGCAAAAACAATAATAGAAGTGAAGAAAAATCCAAGCGAGAACAACGCCAGCCTTTTACGCCGTTTTTCCCGTAAAATGCAGGAGTCAAATATCATCCAAAAAGTGAAGGGCTCCCGTTATAGCGAGAGGAAGGAATCAAAACTTAAAGTAAAACAAGGAACTTTAAAACGACTTAAGAAAAGAAAAGAAAACGAACGTCTCCGAAAATTGGGTAAAATAAGATAAAAAGGTGAAAGAAACTTTATCTGTAATAAATAAAACCAAAAGTAGGATTCCAGTCTTGCCGATTTTGCGTATCAAAAATGACATCTTGGGTCCAAAATATTCCCTCTCTATCGCCTACGTAAATGAAAAAACTTCAAGGGAATTGAACAAAAAGTGGCGTCATAAAGACTGCCCGACCAACGTCTTGTCGTTTTCACTCAGTAAAAATTCCGGCGAACTCATCCTAGCCCCCTCCGTTATCAAAAAAGAGACAAAAAAATTTAACAAAAACTTCCGCGACTTGCTAGGATTCTTGGTTATCCACGGCATGCTTCATTTGAAAGGAATGTCACATAGTAGTAGAATGGAGAGAGCAGAACAAAAGAATGATAAGAAATATTTTGGTGGGCATAGACGTGGGCACCCACATGACGAGAGTCGT
>Ga0209542_10000398_pt1 | contig 105910 bp, 126 predicted proteins | sample RifCSPhighO2_01_FD_184028 | JGI IMG/M metagenome (GOLD analysis project Ga0209542, IMG submission 184028) | Soil microbial communities from Rifle, Colorado - Rifle CSP2_plank highO2_0.1 (SPAdes) (version 2) | ecosystem: Environmental > Terrestrial > Deep subsurface > Rock core/Sediment ...
GCAATTAATGAGCCTTAAAAAATACATAGCAGTTTAATTCTGCCTTGAAATTATCAGAAAAATCCCGACTATTAGAAAAACTATGCTAAGGTATGGGCTCTGAAGAAACGGGTTGATTATATCAAGAGGCGCTGGGACACTCTTTACAAGACCGCCAAGGCCTGCACCTAAGAAAAGCATCCCAAGAGCAAATTTGTCAACTGAGAACATCGAATACAAAATGGCTTAACCGCTTAATAAGGATTACTCGAACCATTCGACATTCGACCATTGTGCGAATTGTTGATTGACGAAACCTTTTTATGGATTTAAGGGGGTAATTTTGCATGGATCAACTGGCAACTACGATAGCGGGGGAAATTGCACTCTCAAAAGACCCGGGCTCTAGCATGAAAAAGTGGCGCGAAATATTCGGAGTAAGCCAAACTGAGCTTGCAGAAGTTCTCAAGATTTCCTCATCAACTATTTCAGATTACGAAGGCGGGAGAAGGAAAAGCCCAGGGATCGGGGTTGTTGCAAGGCTTGTGGAAAGCCTGATTGATATAGATAAGAATCGCGGAGGGAAAGTAAAAAAGCAACTCGAAAAGAATTTCGCGCCAAGAAGCGATGTGTTTGATATTACAGAATTTTCAAAGGCAATTGATGGGAAGAAATTCGCTGAGCTCATTAAAGGCGAATGCGTTGCAAATCCGGGGAAGCTAAAAGAAATTCAACTTTATGGGTACAGCGTTATAGATTCGCTAAAAGTCATTCTGGATGTTCCTGTGCACGAATACATCAAGATGTATGGCAAAACCCCAGAGCGCGCTCTTATATTTTTGCAGGTGGGTTCTGGAAGAAGCCCGATGATTGCGGTAAAGGTTGGAAGATTTTCAACCGAGATGCGCCCATCAATTGTTGTGCTGCACGGAATCGATAAGGTTGACCCAATTGCGCAGAAAATAGCGGAATCGGAAAAGATACCGCTTCTAATCACCACAACACCAGTAGAAGAAATAAAGAAGGCACTGAAGGAATTTGAAGTGTGAAAGTAAGGTAATAAGATGATTAGGAAAACTTTTGCAGCGGCAATGAGAGCCGCGCGAAAATTTGTTCCAAGAAACAAAGAACCAAAAACTGTTTCTCCTCTAAAACCCATGGCTTTTCTAAGTAGGATTGCAAAAATTTGGGGAGTGCCATTTAAGAAATTGCAGCCAGAGGAACGTAGTTTTCAAAGGCTCAAAATACCAATTACGCCGTGGATTTTTGGTAAAAGAATTGTTAAGCAGGGTTCTACAAGAGGAGAATACAAACCAAAAACACACATTATAGAAGTTGATCCAACGGACGCTTTTACTCGTTCTCACGAAATAACACATGCGGGTGCAATAATAATATCCCCTGCAAAAGAATATGAAAATTGGACACAGGATACTATGAAAACACGTTTAGCTTCAGTTAGTTATGGATTTGGCGGATATCCAAAGGTGATGCAGGCAGTTTCAAAACACGAAAGAATAGCTGACCTTGCAGGTAAAGAAAAAGGGCACTCTGGGGCAAGCCTACAAAAGTTTTTAGGGCTAATAGGCATCCCCTCAATAGGAGTTATCTTCCCACCGCTTGGCGTCCTTGTCGGAGCAAAATATGTCGGACGCGAAGTGGAGCTGAGGACACAACATAGAAGTGTAAGAGGGTTTTACAACAGGCATGGCATGGACGGAATAATACTTTTATCAGCATCACCACCGAAAGTTTTTGGCACACTCGAACTTTTAAGCTGGGAGAAAAAAATGATAAAAAACGGGTTGCTGGCTGAAAGTGCGGGCCTTACCGCATCAGGAGAAAATCACCTCAGACGCATATTGCCAAAAGAAACAATACTTGCAAGGCTCAAGGCTGCGGAAAGAAACCGGGCAAAATGAGAAGCCAACTCAGAATTTTATGCAATAAGTGTGCCTATACTTCGTTGTCCCGTTATCGTTCATCCCAATCATCTTGTTTGAGTAGATTACCCTCAGGCCATATTTTTTTGCAAGGCGATTGGTCACTATCTTTGAAGCCTTTGCCGAGCCAACCATCACATCAAACCCGCCGGGAACATTTTTCGAATCCACGGCTTCGGATAGCTCGATTTTCTTTTTCTGCTCTTTTAGAAATTTCATGAGCTCAGCCATCTTCGCGCGGCCCTCTTCAAGCGTTGGCTTTTTGATGAATCTTATCTGGATTATTGCCTCGTGGTAATTTGAGGCAAGCCTCATTGAGGCATCGGAAATGGTTTTATGCAGCCGCACTTTCACATTCTTTTTCACAAGAAGCGGAACCCCTTCCACAACCACAGAAAATGAAACATCCGAGAAAATATCCCCATCCTTTCGCTCCAAAGAAACGACAATATCTGAGACTGGAATCTTTTTTGGCTTTGCAAGGGACTTTATTTTATCCCCAATCATCTCGCCGATTGCCTGGTCTGTAAGTTCTACCCAGTCCCTGCCGATTCTCACCCTTCCGCTACGCGAATCAAAATCAATTACGAACTCTTCAGGAAGCGGAAGAACTTCGCCCTTTTGCAAATAGCATTCAGGGCAGAGGCTGCTTATTAGATGGTCCAGTTCCTTGCCGCAATTCACACAAAAACGCTTCATAAAAACACCGCTCAAAACCGCTTACTTCTTTCCGGCATAATTTAGGTAAAACACCGGATTTAGCACGTACATGTAAGTGTAAACGTAAGCTGTCAAAAACCTTATTATGATGAACGCAAACCAGAAAAGCGCCGTGCCTTCATCTTGCGGGAAGTATTCAATTGCAAAGGCAATTGCAAGGGAGAGCACAGAAAGCAAAAGGCTCAAGATAGTTGCCTTTGCAACATCCCGCTTGTTTTTCAGAGAAATCGCAATCGAGCGCCTGAATGATTCAAGCGCCCCCAGTTTTTCAAATGCAACAAGAGGGTAGAGGGTATAGAAGAAGAAAACCGCGGCAAGAATCAGAAGAACATAAATTCCGGTGAAAATGAGCGAATAATCGCTTTCTGAAACAATCAGTATGGAAAGCGGAATGGATAGGATAAATATTGCCGCAAGCACTCCGGCCTCGAGAATGAGAAGCGGAGGGAGTATTTTGCCAGCGTTCGAGGCAACCTGCTTAAGCGAGGAAAAAATCGAAACCTTCCTGCGCGCAAGCGCATCCTTTACCAAAAACGGATACATCGCGCTCACCACAATATCAAGAACACCGACAGCGAGAACTGCAAGGAGCAGTGCAAGGAGCATTGGAAGAAGCGAGAGCGCGGGATCGGCAAGCACATCAGCAGCTACGCTTGCGGTTAGCAAAATAGTGATGCTGTAGAGAAATGAAATAAGAAGCTTTGGCAGAATGAATTTTGGGTTTTCAAGAAATATGCGCAGCGAACTTTGAAGGGTTTCAAAAAACCTGCTCATAAATCCATTACCTGCCCGAACTCGGGAACAATTGGAGAGAAGCCTTCCTCTTTAATGGATTTCGCGAACTTGGCGCTAACTTCGGCGTCACCATGCACGCACACAACCTTTTCTGGATTCAGTTTCTTTATTGCGCGGAAGAGCTCTTCTCTTCCGGCATGAGCGCTGAAATCGTATCTTTCAACCGCGGCCTTGACATCAACCGTAAGGCCATCTAAATTTATCCTTCCGGTTTCGAGCAAAATCTTGCCCGGAGTTTCCTTGACCTGATAGCCCGTGAGCATAATCTTTGAGTTCTTGTCATTGTAAATTGCAGGGAGATATGCATAAACGCTTCCGCCCTGCATCATGCCGCTTGTGCACACAATTACCGAGGGCTGCTTTAGCGCGCTCTTTCTTGTTTTCACATCCCTGACCCAATTGACCTTCTCAAGGGCGTTTTTCAAGAACTTTGGGTCCTTTAGGTATGCTGGGTTTCGCAAATAAACTTCGGCAACTCTCTGGCCCATCCCATCAAAATAAATCGGAGCCTCGACATTGTACTCTGTGAGAACATCAATTATTTCCTGGCTTCTTCCAACCGCAAATGAGGGGAGAAGCGCATGGCCGCCGTTGTCAATTGCCTCCTGCACCGATGCAACAAACAATTTCTCGGTTTCCTTCCTGTTCGGATGATCGCGGTCCCCGTAAGTGCTCTCGGTAATCATGACATCGCACTCCTTTATTTTGTCGAACTGCGCGGGGCCATGAAGGCGGGTGTCGACATACCTGAAGTCCCCTGTGTATACAATGTTTTTGTTGCGCATGCGAAGCTCGGTAATTGCTGAGCCCACAATGTGCCCGGCATCATGGAAAACAACAGAAGAGTGGTCGGTTATTTCCATTGGCTTATTGTAAGGAATTGGAAAAGTGAATTTTTCAGTTTTTGCAATGGATTCTTTGGAGAATTTGGCGTCCATTCCTTCGAGCCCCGCGATTTTGAGCGTGTCAAACCACAAAATCTTGGCAATTCCCAAAGTGGGCGGGGTCATGTAAGTGAGGCAGTGGGTATTCTCAAATAAAAACGGGAGATTTCCTGTATGGTCTAGGTGGGCGTGTGAAATTATCGCGGCGTTCAAATTGACCTTTACGGGAAGTGGGTATTCTATCCCCTCAGGAGTTAGCTTTACCCCGTAATCTAGGAGTATCTTATCGCCATCATCCACAAGGAATGCGCTTCTGCCGACTTCCTGCGCCGCGCCCTTAAAAGTGATTTTAACCATTGGAATCAACAAAATTGAACGGCAACAAATTTAATAAAGGTGTTTTGCCCATTCTTTGCATGAAAACGCTTGCCTTAGGCGAATCCATCAAATTAGCGCAGAAATACGGCATAAGGTTTGTGAAAACCGCCCACGCAAGAACCGAAAGCGAAGCCGAAAAGGCGTGCAGGCACATCGGATTTCCGGTTGTGATGAAAGTCATCTCTTCTCAAATAACCCACAAGACCGATTCTGGGGGGGTGAAGGTTGGAATCCGGACAATTGAGGAGGCGCGGGAAACTTTTGTAAAATTAAGAAAGTTAAAAGGGTTTGAAGGGGTTGCGGTGCAGCAAATGGCGCAGGGCACCGAAATCATAATCGGCGGAATTCGCGATGTGCAGTTCGGCCCCGCGGTCTTGTTTGGCTTTGGGGGAATTTATGCGGAAGTTTTTAAGGATTATTGCCTGCGCCTGTGCCCGATTGAGAGGAAAACCGCGCTTGAAATGGTGAAAAGCGTAAAAGCCTATCCGATACTTGCGGGAGCGAGGGGGACAGAAGGCGCAAACATTGGAAAAATTGTGAAAGCGATAATGGATGTTAGCAAATTAATGATGAAGGAAGGAAACGTGCTTGAACTTGATATTAATCCGCTGATGGCGTCGAAAAAGGAACTCATTGCGGTGGATGCGCGCGTGGTGACAAATTAGAAACAATATTCAAATTTTAAAAATTATTTAGGGCATCGCCCTTAGCCTAAAGAAGCACTCATCGCAAATGAACTTGCCGTTAAAATCCATCCCTCTCTCCGCGCGCGCATTGCAAAGGATGCACTCCGCGCCCTTTGCGGGGTGCGATTCGCGGATGCTCCACTCATAGAGCAAATCCCAGTCAAGCCACTGCGGGAGCACGAGCTCTTTTAGGACGGTTTTGTCATTTTGCTGGATGCGCTTTAGCTGCATCGGAAGAACGCGCTTTCGCAATTCGCTTTCAAAAAAATGCACGCGCGAGCCCTCGCCCCTTCGGACGAATTCAACCATGCGCTGCTCCCAAGAATCCATCTGTAAAAAGAACGGAGAGGTGATATTTATGACTTCGCAAATGCGGCTTTATCGCAAAGTTGTATATTCTAACCTAACAAATGTTGATTGCACTCCAGCCATATTTATTAATGTCTGCCGATTGCGAATCCGCCAAGACTAGATAAAAATACGGAAATCAAAATTAAAATAATTGTTAGGATAATGGGCGTGGCAACAGAAATTATTGATTGTATAGTAGTCAAATTCATCAGACTTTTTGTGAATTTTATGTGCAGATATAATGCATATATTAGAAATAAGATTGATGCAACAGATAAGATGTCAGAAAATGTTGATAATAATGGTATAAAATTTTGTAGAGGGTGTGGGTCAATTCCAGTGCTATTTGTTAAACTTCTTACTGCAAAATTAAGTGCGCTTCCTAGAAACGGAAGCGTGAAAATAAAGAGTGATTTAGGTAAAAATTCTAAAAAATGGGCTGACCCACCATACATTTTTGCTGCAATGAATTGAATTGATAGAAAAACAAATGCCACAAGCAAATTTAGTAGAACAAACAGCGTGGGCTGTCCAATAAGATATGGCAGAAAATCACTCGATTTGAACCATACATTCCCCTGAGCTAATCCTAAAGTGCCATGTATCCAAAGCGGCAAAATAAGAATCGCAATAGTAATTAAATAAAAAATTAATAAAATTTTCCAGATTCCATTTTTTTTCTCTATTAAATAATCGATATTTTTTCTGGCAAAAACTTCGATGAAAATATTACTCATTTGTTAAATTAGAGTGTGAATTTCTATAAATAGTTATGCATCACAAGTAAACAATCTTCCCGCCCTTTCGCAGCTTCTGCCGCTCTGCATATTTCACGAGGTAGTGCACCGTGCTTTTTGGAATTCCGGTTGATTGCTCGATTTGCCTGAATGTGCGGTTGTCGCGGTGAAGCTCAATTATTTGCATTAATTTGTCAACCCCTATTTCAATCGGCCGCCCGCGAGAGCTCTCAATTATCACTTCCGCATTTGAACTTTCAAGAAGTTTTCTTGCCCTTGCGCTTATGCGGGTGAAAGAACTTGCGGGCATGAAAATTTTTGCATGGCCGGCGCGCAGCGCGGATTTGACCTGCGCTGCAGTAGGCGGCCTTGAGAAGTGAATTTTATCCTCATCCATTATATCAACCCATTTTCGGTACGCGTAACGTTTTTAAGTGGATTCAATTTGAATCTCAATATATGGGTACAGGCATGAAATTTAAATTCGACTCCATAGAGTCCGCAATGAAGGCCCTGCGCGCGGGCGAGATGATAGTTCTTGTAGATGATGAGAGCCGCGAAAACGAGGGCGACATTGTGATGGCGGCAGAAAAGGCCACCGTTGAAAAGCTCAATTTTATTGTGCGCGAAGCGCGCGGGCTTCTTTGCGTCCCAATCACGCGCGAAAAGGCAGCGCAGCTTAATTTGCACAAAATGACCGCAAACACCGACAAATACGAAACGCCTTTTACTGTTTCGGTGGACGCCGCAAAAACCGGAACTGGAATAAGCATCAAGGACAGATTGCTTACAATCAAAACAATTCTAAGCGAAAAATCAATGCCGCACAATCTTCACAGGCCAGGGCACGTCTTCCCGCTTGTGGCGCGCGAAGGAGGAGTGCTGCAGCGCGCAGGGCACACAGAAGGCACAGTTGATTTGCTGCAAATGGCGGGAATGAAGCCTGTTGGAATAATTTGCGAAATCCTAAACAAGGACGGCTCCATGGCAAGGCTCCCGGAACTTTCAGAATTCGCGCAAAAGCACAGCCTGCGCCTTGTGTGCCTCAAAGAGCTCATTGCATACCGGCTTCGCAAAGGAATGCAGCTAAAAAAAGTCGCAGAGCCATTCCTTCCAACCGCTTTTGGAAATTTCAAGGCCGCCGGATATGTCGATATCTTAGAGGAAAAAGAATACATCGCCCTTGTGAAAGGGAATGTGCACGGCAAAAAGAACGTGATGGTGAGGGTGCACTCCGCTTGCCTTACGGGAGATGTGTTTCACAGCCTGCGCTGCGATTGCAACCAGCAGCTTCAGGAGGCGCTGAAAAGAATCAACCGCGAGGGATTGGGAGTTCTTCTCTACATCCCGCACCATGAGGGAAGAGGAATTGGAATACTAAATAAGCTTCGCGCATACGAACTCCAGGACAAGGGCAAGGATACAATAGAAGCGAACACCGCGCTCGGGCTTGCGGTGGACAGCCGCACATACGGAACCGGCGCGAGAATACTAAAAGACCTCGGGCTTACAACAATTCGGCTTCTTACAAACAACCCAAAAAAGCTCAAAGGGCTTGAGGGCTTCGGGCTCAAAATCACAGAGCAATTGCCGATAAAAGTGAAGCCAAACAGGCACAACAAGGCATACCTCGAGACAAAAAAGCTTAAAATGGGCCACGCACTCTAATACTCGCATATGGGCATAATCAACACGAATTCGGCGGTGTTCCTGCTTGTCGCCGCAACTCTTGTATGGGCGGCCACGGGAATTTCGTGGAAATTTTTCTCACTTGCCGGAATCGCATTTATAGTAATTTTTCTGGTCTCAAGGCTTTTCAAGTTCCTTGCGGTGTGGTTTATTTCATATTACAGGATAAAACAGCGCGAGCCGATAAAGAACTTTCGTGAGCTTGGCATAATATTTCTAAACGCATGCTTTAGCGTCGGAACCCCGTTCTTCTACTTCCTTGCAATAAGCGAAACCAGCGTCTCGAACGCATATTTTCTTCTCTACACAATGCCCGCATGGGTGCTGATTGCCGCAGTGCTGTTTTTGGGGGAAAAAATAACGAAAAAAAAGATCGCAGGGCTCCTGCTTACGACCTGCGGAATACTTCTGATAGCATCCCCCTGGAACGGGGGGTTCCAGATAAGCCTTGGGCTGATCTTTGGGCTGCTCTCCGCATTCTCGCACACAGGAGACATCATAACTTCACGCGAACTTAAGGATTATTCCTACCACACGGTATCATTTTACACAAACCTAATGCAGCTCTTCATTGTCGCGGCAATGACCCCGCTATTGCTAAACCCGGGCGATCTGCAAATAGGCCTTCCAAACATCGCAATACTTGCGGTTACAGGGGCGCTGCTTGGAATTGCAAGCGATATGTACTACCACGCGCTTGACACGCTCGAGGCATCAAGGGCCGCCATAATATCCTTTTCAGAGCTCATATTTGCGGTGGTGCTCGCATTCATATTTTTCAGCGAGATGCCAAACGGGAGCGAACTTGCAGGGTATGCGCTCATACTCATAGCGGGAGCGATTATAATATTCAGGAAAGCCGATATAGAGCGCTTTGAGCACCTATTACGCTTCACTGATAGGCAATAAACAACAGTTCCGGCTGTTGGGTACGGGGGCTATCTTCGGCTTGTGCCTCGATAGGCCATAAATATAACAATTCAGGCATGCCAGAAAGAAAAGGCATATTTTTATACCACAACGCCTTAATTGTAGCATTATGAAAAATAATTCTGGCAAGCCAGAAAATGCAAAAGAGGAGGAAATCCTAAAAGTGGTGCGGGACCACTGGCCGATTTCCGCACTTGAAATAGCAAAGCACTTTAGCGAGAACACTTCCTCTCGCGAGCGGCGCAAAAAGCACTCCACCAATTACACATATTACCTAAAAAAACTGGTAAGCAAAAGAAAAGTTCTCTCAAAGCGCATGGGAAATGCGCTTGTTGTCTGGCCACTTGAAGTCGAATCTTACAGGGCGATACATAAAATACTTGCAGAGGCAGGGGAACCGTAGTGGAAAAATTGGAAACGTGATTGCAGATGCTGAATTCATTCTACGACAAGTTCATTTTCACAAGCGGCCTTCAGTACACGCACAACAATTTCTTTTTGCTGAATATGCCCTTCACAATAATTCCGATTGACATCCTTGTCGGCCTTGCTGAAATGGATGATAAGGACTTGAACATCAAATTATATTACTCCGTGAAAGAATCAGTAAAAAATGCCGTGCGCAAGGACTTCCAGATTGATTTTGGGGTGCAGGGAGAGAAAGGCCTTGATTTTATGCAGACTTTCTTTTCAGCTTCCGGCTGGGGAAAAATAGACCGCACGGACCTGGATTTGGAAAAATGCCACGCACTTGTTAGCGTTGCCAATTCTCCTATTGCAATGAACTGCAAGAAGTGCCAAACACCCGCGGACACTTTCCTTCGGGGGATACTTGCAGGGATATTTTCCATATATTTCAAAAAGGATGTTGAATGCGTCGAATCCAACTGCGCGGCGCTGCACGCAAACCAGTGCGATTTTGTAATAAAACCCATTGAAGAATTCGATTTTACGAAAACGGCTACGAGAGGGCAGCTGAAGGTTGATTGAACTTAAGAACACATGATGCCCAAAAAAAATCCATCTAAAAATGCCCAAAAACAGCCAATTAAACAACCCTGTGTTGTCCTGATTTAATGTCCTCTCTGTGTTTCATGTTGGGTCATCGTCCTTTTATGCTTTGTCCAAGAACGCCCTTATGGGCGTTCTGAGTGAGCCGTTTTCTAGGCTCATGTGTGGTCTGCGTTCGTTGTAGTACTTGACTGCTTTGGCGAGTGCGCCAAAGTGTTTGTATAGAAACTTGGCGGTTAGAAACCATCTTTCCATTTTGCCGTTTGTTTGTGGGTGTTTGACGCGGGCTTTGATGTGTTGGATTCCGAGTTCTTTCATGCGTTTTTGGAACGCATTCTCTTCTGGTTGCGGACAGTTCTCGCGGGCTATGCTGGTGAATTGTACTCCGTGGTCTGAGATGAGCTGCCTTGGGCAGCCGTATGAGAGTACTGCTTTGTTGAGTATCTTGACTGCGTTTTCTGCTGTCGCGTTGTCAAACAAACCGTAGCCGACGATGAGGCGTGATGCGTCATCAATGATTGCGCATAACTGTTTTCTGTTGAGCTCAGAGTAATCTATATGCCAGAGGCTGTTCGAGTGTTTTCTTTCATAACGTATCCATTTCCTGCGCTTTGACTTGTTGGGTTGCGTGCACGCCAACCCATGTGCTTTGAGAATGCGATGCAATCGGTTATGAGGGATGTGCTTTCCTTCAACCGAGAGCACAAGCTCCATGTTGGTAGCGCCCATAGGCTGCTCTTTGTAGAACCGTTTTACTAGCCGCACTTCAGTTGCAGGCAGCGGTTCTGGCGGCCTGCCGGGTTTACCAAGCCTCGGTTGTTTATCATCCTTGAACCGTGCATACAATCGCCTCGCATGGCGAGGCGAAATACCCTGCTGTCTGGCAATCTGCCAAACACTCAACTCGCCAAGTTTCATCTGCCTTACCACCCACTTGAGCTTTCTTTGGTTTAACGTTCTCATAGCAAGGTACTCAAAAGACCTTGCTAAATTCCTAGAGAGGACCTTATTTCGGGATAAGACACCAATTAAACAACCCCAAAAGCTATTTATACCACGTCAAAGCACTCATTAGTGATTGCATGGTAGACAGGGTTCAAACAGGAATTGACGGTCTGGATAAGGCACTAATGGGCGGCATACCCAAAGGCAATGTAGTTCTAATTTCAGGCGGCGCAGGAACAGGAAAAAGCACCCTTTGCTTACAGTATCTTGTGAATGGAATCAAAATGTATGGGGAAAAAGGGCTCTACATCTCAACTGAGCAGAGCAAGAAGGAAATATACAAAACCGCAGAAAGCTTTGGATGGGATTTGGCGGCACTTGAGAACCAGAACAAGCTGCGAATACTCTATTTTGATGTTGTTGAAACGGACGGATTTTTGGAAAAGATGTATGAGGCATATACTGCGTTCCAGCCAAAGCGCGTGATAATTGATTCACTTACAACCCTTGCGGATTCGCTGCTCGTGAGCGGGATAGATGAAAAACAGGCCTTCTCAATGGTGCAGGTGGCGGAAAGTGTTTCTCCAATACCAAGAACGGAGAGAATTGTTGCAAAGAATTTGCTTTATCATCTGATGAAGAAGTTGCGGCTTTTTGATTCGACGATACTTCTTACTTCGGAATTGCTTGAAGGACAGGAAGGGCTCAGTGCGGACCAGGTAAGCGAGTTTATATGTGACGGGGTCATAATTTTGGAATATTTAGAAATAGGTCAAGTGAAAGATAGGAGTTTAGTTATAAGGAAAATGAGGTATACTGCTCATGATCAAAAGCCTATGCTGTATGAGTTTAGTGAGGACAAAGGCATATTTATACTTGATGAAGATATCTCGAAATTTTGAGCTTGATTTAAATATTGGGGCGATAAAATATGGATTTATTAAATAAACTTTTGTTGATGAAAGAATTAAAATTTTCTGAGGGTCGGATTACTCTTTTAAAGCATCGCTCTTTTATGGCTACAATTTACTTATTAGATGCAATTTCTATGTTTTTAGATGAAAATCCCGAAATTACGCCCAAACTGTATAGGACAATTAGGGACCGAGTAAAAAATAAGTGGGGCGATACATTAGTTGCATATTATGGGCTTTCTTCTAAAGACCATTTACAAAAAATGTTTGAATTAAGTAGCCCTTTAGGTTGGGGGAAGAGTGAACTTATTAAATATGACGAAGTTAATGGCGAAGGTATTTTTAGAACTTTTGACGCGCCAGTTGGCGTATCTCTAAAAGGAAATCTAAAATTTTTTGCAGAACATCTTTGGCGCGGAATTACCGCAGGAACTGCCTCAACTATTTTAAAGAGAGAAATTGATGTCATAGAAACTAAATGTATTGCTCAAGGGGCTGACTATTGCGAATTTATTTTTATGCCCTCGGAAAAAGCAGAATTAGTAAAAGAAAAGTTCCCTTTCCAAGTTTAATGTTGCCGCAAACATGAGATAGGGCTTTGCCCCCGTGACCCCACTGCACCCCGTTCACCGCCAACACCCTGTGAGGAGGGTTGTTGCACTCTCGCTCGGCACCTATGCGATGATGCACTGCCGTGTATCGTTTACAACGTGTACATTGTGATGTGTTTGCTGGTTGTGAATGTACTCAGCTGCGTCTTCAATATCTTACGCCCAGTTGATTGGTGAAGCGTGTATCCGCTCCAAAAACTTCCTCACAGATATCTTTTCCTGGACACCACACATGAGTTTATAACAAACCGCAAAAGTTTTCAGCATTTATGACGGATTGATAGATAGCAAGCCTTGAAATATTCCCGCTACATTTTAAGGCTCATAATTCACCAACCGCAAATGTCAGCAGTGCCTCAGCTTACATGCTAGGCTGGTTTTTTAACAACAAAATAGGCATATTTAAGAACGCCTATATCCGCACAGATTTTTGTAAAAAATGTCGCTTCAATATTATCTTTTAAAATTTCAATGGTTTTTTGGGGCCCGTATTTTAAAGATCCTGTTTTGATTAATTTTAAAAACTTTAAGGTGTCCATTTCATGAATTCTCCTTATGATTAAGTTATAGGCGAATTGCCAACTTTTATAAACCTTTTTTGAGCAATCCTCAAATTTAATAATTTCAAAACCCAATTCACTGAACATTTTGTCATATGTTTCTAACGATTCAAAAGAATGGAAGCGCCATTTCTTTAATAATGGGGCGATAAGCAATTCTTTTTCAAACATTGTAATTTTATCTTTTTGTAACCAATCTACAACTATTAATCTTCCCCCCCTATTAAGTGATTTAAATATTTTCTTTAGTGCTTTTTTCGTATCAGGTAAATGTAATCCGATTTCCAACATAAAAACAACATCAAATTTTTTTCCTAGAGTATCCAACTCATATACATTTTTTTTAATGAATTCTACATTATTTAATTTCAGTTCTTTCTTTTTTTTATTAGCTATATTTAATTGATGTTCAGATATATTTATACCAGTAATCAGATTATCTAAATTATTTGCGAGAAAAACACAAAATTCGCCTGTTCCGAAACCAACATCTAAAATATTGTCCTTTTTTTTAATGCTTGCATCATTTAAAAACAATTTATGAGTATAATTCAAAGCCTCATTAAGATTTTTTGTATTATTTGTCCAAAGAGCCATATGAATATGATGGCTCCATACATCAATAAATGAATCAGTCATAATGTCATAAAATTCTGCCGTTTTTTCACTATTTTTTTGGAGCATATTTGTATAAAGATTGTCCGTAAATTGTTTTAAAGGTTGGGTTTGCGCGGTTTAATCTACATTTTCCGGTTAAGGGTTTGATTCAAGTATAAGGTTGGGGTACTGAATTTGGTGACCCAATCCCGTGAAAACTAACACTTACTCAAGTGTTCAGGTACAAACAAAAAAATGGGCCATAAGCACAACCACGTAACATTTAGGCATCCTTTATACTCCACTTTAACTTGGAGGCATGTTTTCTTTGGGAAAACATTTTTTTCGGCATCCTTTCGTTGTCTGAAATAAAAATTAATAAGTTATATCCAAAAGTCCATGCTAAAATCGCAAATACGTATAATTGGCTAATTGCATTCATAAAAAATAAAATTATAGCGCCAATTAATACCAATATTCTGAATTTGAAAATATAAGCTAATAGTGGAGATAACTTAATATCTCTATAAAGAAAATAATGGTCAGCAACTGCATTGGCCTGTTCATCAAATAAAATCAGCAATAGGAAAGTCATAAATAAGACAATGGATGAAAGCAAAGGCTTGTATAATTCTAGCGCAACGTACAAAAAGACAAATATAATCAACGATATTTTATATATTCGAATATCTATTTTCTTCTGGATAATTACTGCAACGAGATATGCAGTTAAAAATATGGTAGAAAAGTTATCTACCATTAGCACAGCAATGGAAATTAGGATAATAATCGGAGCTATTATTTTTGCCGTTTTTTTATCCAACGTTAGTCTATCGTAAGCCTCATCAATATATTTCAATCCCGCAGCAACAGCAAAATATCCAAAAATAATTATAACTGGCAGATATGTTCCATAATTAGAGTAAAAATTAGTGATTTCGATTGACACGCACATTCTCCTAAAAGAAATATTCTATATTATAATTTCCTCATAATATATTCATTTATATATTCATCAGTAAGTTTCCCGTTTTTTGTTACAATTACTTCAATTTTAGGTTGCATTTCTCTCATCTGGAATAAATGTCTGCCAAGGTTAAATTCCGCTATTTTCAAAGGCAATTTATTTTGGAGTTCCCAGAGTTTCCTAAAGGTAGACGGATAAATTATTTCTGCAATGTAATCTCCAATTATCATTTTGTCGCTTAGTGGAGTAGCACATTTTACGCCATAAGTAATTTTTTTACCACCATAAGAAATCAGTGTATCTCCAAACATTCGGTCAACGGCATTATCTTGTTCAACAAAAGAAAACCACTCATTTTTTTCAAAAGCACGCTTCAATCCGGCTAGATGCTTTGATTCCAACCCAACAATTGAATAACAAAACCTCCAAAGTGCCAAACAAGGCTTCTTTTCAGGATTTGGAGCATTCATGAATTTATCAATCAGAAACCAGCCAACATCAAGAATGCCTGTGAAAGATAAGTGAATTGATTCGTTTTCTTTCATTCCGGCAAGATCAAAATCTTCTGAACCTGATTTAACTCTTTCCGCCAATTGTTCTGCGTTTTTCTTGAAATTTTCAACCCAGTCACCATTGAGTGAGTATGAGACACCCTGTTTTGAGAGAATTTTTTCTTCAAGCATTAGCTTGAGAGTTTTGTGAGTCGCCTGATATGATGTCGCGACAGCAAATTCTCTTCGGAGCCTAAGATGAACTTGCTTGGCAGTCAAACTCTTAGCTGAAGAGAGCAATTGGATTACCTTAGCTCTTGAACTGCCTTGAATTGTAATAGCGTTCATTTGCCACGCACCTCAAATACACTTTCTAACTGCTTTCGCATAAACGCCGCCATTTCTGGATTTTTGGTTATGCGCATAGTGGCATGGATTTTTGGTTCTTCTTTGAGACCAAATTCATTGAATGCATCTTCCACATTTTTCCACTTGGAATAGTAATGCTCTATTATTTTCTTTGAAGCCACATCAAATTTCACTTCTACTAAACAATTACCAAGTACAAATATGTCTTCGTCAATCTCCAATTTTGTACCAATTGGAGCGCTGACTGCACCTATTTTTTTATATTGAGCCCTTATCCATTCGCCAAAAGGAGTTTTCTTTCTGATTATATTTTTAGAATCAGGATTTTTGAACATCATTTTTGCAAGAATCTCAAAATGTTCAAATCGGAACTTGAATGGCCACCAGCCATATTCAAGTGTGCAGATCATTTCTTTGTCCTCCGGCCCATTTGCAAGCTGCCGGGACAATATCAATTCAGCCGTTGAAACAGTTAAATCTGTGTAACTGTCAAATTCTAATTCTATAGACCCGCTAAAATCTTGAGGTATTTTTATCTTATTATTTTCCAAATAACGTTTCTCTACTTGTTCTATGCTTTTTTTCACACCTTGAAGCCAGTCAACATTTAGCGAGTAGCCATTATTCTTTTTGATAACCATTTTTTCCAATTCCATTTCCTTAAGTGTTTTATGAACAGCCTGATAAGTAAGTTCGGAAGCGTAAAATTTTTTCACAGCCTCAAAAATCGTTTTTGCAGTGAGGGGCCACTTCTCGGAAAGCACCTCGAATATTTTTTGCTTTGTCCCGGCGTTTTGCGGATTGATTTTAAGCAAAGAAAAACGATTCATCATTTCGCACCACCTATCTTTTTCTTTATATTTTCCCGGACAAGTTCCGCAAGCTCTGGGTTTTGGGTTATTTTCAGCTCAATTTCCATTTTTAAATCCTGTTTATCCACGTAAAATTTGAACAAGTCCGCAAGATTCGAAACCTTCGAGTATATTTCGTCGAGTTTTTTCTTTGTGGCGTCCGAGTATTTTATTTGCATTATAGTATGCCCCTGGACAACAATATCATCAACTACATCTATATCGGCGCCTATAATTACATCCGGCCACTCGGCTATCAGGTAATATTTTCTTATCAATTTGTCAAATGGCGAATTTTCTTTGCATATCAGGTGCGGCCTTGCACTTTTTCCAACAGACAGGCACAGCTCAAAATCCTTGAAATTGAATTTTAGCGGCCAGTACAAATGCCTGGAAATCGCATATACATCAACATATTTCTGGCCCGTGAATTTGCCTGAATTCACCATATTGCCAAGAGCCAGGCTAAGGTCGGTGAAATTATTGAAAATAACCGTTTTCTCTTCGTGAATTACCGCGTCTTTATTTTCATACGCCATGCTGATAGTTTCGAAATAATTCCTCGACTTTCCAATCCAGTCGGCATTAAGCCTGTATTTTTTATTTTCTTTTTGTATAACCCCTGCCGCTTCCAAATCTTTGAGAAGTTTATGGGTAGCCTGATACGTGCTCTGAATGCCCTGTTCACGAGTCAATGAAAGATGCACTTCCTTGGCTGAAAGCGGCCAGCGGTTGCCAAGCGTGTGAATTACCAGCTCCTTGGAACTTTTCGTTTTCGGGTCAAGGGAAAGGAGTTCGACAGAAGTCATTTTCTCACAACCTTCTGTCCCACAAACAATTCCTTCGCCTCGGCCCTCAGCTTATCCGCAAGTTTCTGGTTTTTGGATATCACCGCGGTTATTTCATAATTTTTGCATGCGAATTCGAAGAGTTTCTGCATGTCCAAATCCTTCTCGCTTTTCGTTTTGGCGTAAAGCTCATCAAGCTCTTTTTCAAATTCTGCGGGGAGAAATGCCTGTAAAACGTAGTCGCCGGTCACAAAAGTGTCAAGTTTTGAGGACAGTTTTCCGGTGAATGCCCTTTTCCCGATTTTTGAAAGGTATTCCTGCGTCATGTTGTCTAGAAAAGTCCTGTTTGCGCAGATGGAGTAATGCGTTGTTTTGCCAAAAATCAGTTTCATGGTTTCGTGCTCTTCTTGTGAAACGCCCGTAATTGGATAGGCATGGTTCCATGAGCATACGCAGTCCTTGTTTTCAGGGTTTGGATAGCACAAAAATGAATCTATCAGGAATTTCCCGTACTCGACAAGCGAATTGAATTTTAAGGTGGAAATCTCCGAATTGCCGGTTTTTTCGCGGAATGAAGATTCCAACCGCCTGCTTAGTTCACCGGTTTTTCGGACCCAGCCATAACTTATCTGCAGTTTCCCATCAACCTTCTGCAAAACCCCTTCCTCAATGAGCTGCTTTGCCGCCTTGTGCACCGCCTGATAACTGGATGCAGATGAATGCCGCCTCTTGAGCGCATTATGCACCTGCTTTGCAGTCAAAGGCCATTCTTCACAGAGCGCATGTATAATCTGCGCCTTGGTGCCTTTTACGCCAGAAATGGCTATGCTGGTTAACCCCACCATAATTAAGAGTTCTTAGCAAAACCGCTTAAAAATCAACCGAACCGTTGATTTTTGGCTACATAATGAATTATCCGCTGTATAATTCGTTATACAATACCGGAAGAAACCCTTCCAAGTATTGCCCAATCAAAAACAAAAATGCGAGATAAACCCCTAAAGAAAGCAGGATTACTAAAGCAGCCCTGTTAAAGTTTAGGCCCTGGGATTCCTTGACTAAGAGGGCATTTAGGTACATGCTATAGATTGCCACTGCTATTCCAAAATATGGCAGAGCCTGCAGCGTGTTGCCTATAGGAGATGTCAGGGAACCGAGCCATAGTAGTTGCGTATACGTGCCTTTTCCTCCAAGAAGTCTTGAAAACAGGAAATGCAGCGCGGCGAAAAAGCATTCATTAATCAGGAAAATAATTGAAAAAGCCACCCATGAAAAAGGAAGAAACATAATCGTCCCAAAAAGCAACTCTTTTTCAGAAAGCAATGGCTGGGTAAACGGCATCACCTGCAGGAATAGGAACAAAGTCGCAAAACCTACCGCACTAACCGCAATATTCAAAAGCAACTTGCCAAGATTTGCCTTGTTCTTTTGTTTTGCAAATGTTTCTTTTGGCTTTGTGAAACAATCTAGCCAAAGTTTTGGTAACATATAACCACCCCTTAACAGTTCAGACTATTTTTCCGCACAGCCAAAACTTGACTGTAATTTTGTCGCCTTTTTTAGGGGTATCTCCATGAATGTTTTTTGCAAGAGCGCCTATGTCAATTGCAAGCTTGAAGTTGCCATCATCAATGACTCTTGTTTTGAGGATGAAGGCTTTTTCCCCCGCAAAATCGACTTTATTTACCTCTTCAACAGTACCGTGGGCCTCATAATCGTCATTTTCAAACCCTTTGCCAGGATACAGAGCAGGTGCTGGAAAAATTCCGACAAAATCTTCTGAAAATTTCATTCCGCCCGGCAAACCAGAACCGGCAACATTGCCTACAGCCAACATATACGCCATGCCAGTTAGACAAATATCAAGATAATTTCCAGATTTGTACTTATTTTTGTTTGCAGCATAATCAATTGGGAAAAATGTAAAACTTGCATCAGAAAAATTAGCCGATACTTGAGCTTCAATATCATTATCCCAAATATTGACTTCTTTGATTTTTGCTTTAGAGACAGAGCCGGAATGAATGGACGGATAGCCGGTAAAAACCGTGCCTCCAAGTGCAATTGTTGTTACAATTAACTCCCCGAAAGTTCTCTCTCGGACAGCCAACTTAAATTTTCCGACTGATATATTGATGGGTAGTTCTGCAACTAGGGCACCCTCTTTAATGCTGCCCATTATTAATTTTTCAAGCAGCGGCCTTTGCGGGTTTTCTTCAAGCGCGGCAGTATCCCAATGAGTGCCATGGCCCACAGACTTTTTCTTTTTCTTGAAAAAATTTTCGAACATTTTTGAAACCTTTGAAAATATCGTACGAAGAAAAAACAAATCAACGTTCAGATTGAACATTTTCTATACCAGCCGGATATCCAATGTCGCTATTATATACAATAAAATCACCTACACGCAATTCCGGGTCATACTCGCTTGAAAATGTGAATTTTGCAGCACCACAGTCTAGTACGCCACGAAGTACTTTTTTAGTTTCATCTCCTTGGGCTTTCAATTTAGTGACTTTTCCTTTTAGCAAATAGGCAGGACCGACAGCACATTCCTTCTTGTTATTCTTTGTAACTCGCCCGAGGACTAGATAAACAGAAATTTCAATCCATTTACCAATTTTGTCATCTTTTATGAGAACGTTTTCATCGGCAAAAATCCGCTTCTCTCCACTTTTCAATTCGACCAAAACTTCTTGCTCTATGATTTTATCTTTATGAATAAGCCCTGGAATTAATTCCAGTATTTTGGCTTTAAATAGTATAGGTTTGAAGAGAGAAATTGCCATGATTATCAGTCCGTGCAAGTTAGAGTATTTATTGGTTGTGCAGTCACAATGTACCCATTCTCCTCCAAAACCACTTTTACATATTTGTATTTTGAATAAATACTAGTCACTTCTGAAAATAAACACCACCGCTGAGAAGTGCTATTCCTAAGACTTTTGAATGGATTTTTTGTTGTTTCAAAGATCCTTGGCTGTATGCCATCCAGAGATATTCCTGCATCACTGAATTTAGCATAATTGCCACCTGACAGACCATGTTTATTATAAATGTGGAGATATGGATTTTCTTCCAACCATGCAATTGTTGATCCCCATTTACCTATCTGCCGCGTATTTTCTAAATTTGCACCTTGGGAAATAGCAGCCCCAATCATATCGTCAGTTGCCCCCAAGCGTTTCAAATTGACAATAGCGTCTTCCATTGCCTCTATTGCTTTGCCGCCACGAGCGGCCCTTGAAGCGAGCGTGCCGGCTTTCATTTCATTTTTTACCGCCGCTATTAGGCTGCCGCCCGTTACTATTGTTTCAGCGGCTATTTCAATCATATATCCGGAAGTTTTTCCGACAGCATAATAATTCCTGAAATCAGCTTCCTTGCTTTCTGTACTGACATCACAAGAAACTAGGAAACTATAATTATTCATAAAATTATCCGCGTCTACAAGTGTTTCCTTCCAGTAATTGCGCCAGATGGCTTCTTTGTCCGATTGAATCAAACCGGATAATCCGGCAAATAAATCATCAAGGTCTGGCACTATTTGGTCAATAGTATACCAATGTAAGGCTATGAAAATGCCGGCGTTAGCGAGTGCGGTTATGCTGTCTACGCCGCCATTATAGAGACCACTTGCAAGCCCCTGAAGTGAGCCGCATGGCAAGTAGGGCAGGAAAGACAAAGATTGTGCACTTACCCTGCCACTAGATGCAGGCCTTGCTACAAAATCATCTTGGCTGCTGAATATATCCGAAGCACTATAATTTGAGAGCACGGTAAATGGAGTACTGCTTCTGAGATTTGGGTTAGAGCCAGCCAAACGTTCACCATCATTGTCAAACCCATCTCCGTCTGAATCCGAAGAACTGCCGGAGGTACACGTGCCATTGCTGCACCCATTGCTGCAGCTCTGATTTAGGTTTCCCATATTCCCGCACGAGTTAAACCAATAGGAATTGCCAAGGTAGCAGACCAAATGGTCGTTGGATGTGCAGGTTTGCCCGCCTCCGCTCCCTGAGCCGGAACAAGCCCCATTACCGCAGCTTGAAGTCCCACACTCCAGTTTCTTTGTTTCGCGAGTTCCGCACGAATCATACCAATATACGTCACCGGAATAACAGGCATAGGAATCCTGTGAGTTGCATGTGTCGCCGCCATCGGAACCGTCATCTTCACATACATCAGTGCCGGAGGAAAAGCCGTAATCGGCACCTACGTTCTGGACACAAATGAGACCGTCCCTGCACTCAAAATCATTATCACAATCCCCTTCGCCTTCAAAGCACTGGTTTGATTCAGAGCAGTAATCAAGGTCGCCTACAGGCAGGCTGTCGGCCCCACCATCACCCCAATCTGTTGATTCGCAAACATCCACGCCGGAACCGAACCCATAATCGGCCCCCACATTTTGCACACATATAAGGCCGCCGCCACATTCATCGTCCCCGTCACAGTCCCCTTCTCCTTCGCCGCACAGCGTGCCGACACAATAATCCATGTCCCCGGCAGGAAGGCCGCTGTCCCAACCCGAATCCCCCTCACAGACATCGGTGCTTGGGCTATACCCGTAAAAGTCCCCGACATTGCTGACACATGTGAGCCCGGATTGGCACTCGTTATCGACATCGCAATCGCCTTCGCCCTCGCCGCATGGGCCGTTTACCTCGCAGTAATCAAGATCGCCCGGCTGGGAATCGCTGTTCCCTCCGTCGCTCCCTGAATCGCCCTCACACACGTCAACTCCTGAATCAAAACCGTAACTTGCCCCGACGTTGTTGACACAAGTAAGCCCTGCCCTGCACTGGCTGTCGCCGTCACAATCGCCCTCCCCGGCACCGCACAAATGGTCTACGCAATAATCCATATCTCCCCTGGGAACTGTTGGATTCGGAGTTGAATCAACACAAGCCCCATCATTGCAGGCGCTGGAGCCGCATCCATCTACTTTGCTTTCCCTTTCGCTGCAACTGTTATAGGAATATACGTCTCCGTCGTAGCAGGCGGTATAAGCATTAGGTCTGCAGCTTGTTCCACTTGCTTCACACACATCTATTGTCGAACCAAAACCATAGTTTGGACCGGTATTGTTCACACAATATAAACCGCTTGCGCATTGATCGTCACCATCACAATCCCCTTGTCCGGCACTGCATTTATTGTCTCTGGAACAAAAACTCAAATCGCCCGGTTTTGGACCGGAGGATGACCCAGAAGGCATAACACACACGCCATTTTGGCAGACATTAGTTCCGCAATCTTCTTTTTTCAAGCCCCAGTTCCCACATGAATCTTTCCAATAAACATCCCCGTTATCACAGGAGTATGAGCTATTATCCGTGCAGCTTTCACACCTGCCTGAAGAACTGCTACAGAATTCATAAAGGTTGCAGACATCCGGCGTTATATTGCAGGAGCCATCAACATATTCGCTGCTTTTTTCACCAACACATTGCCAACCGGGAGTGCATTTTGGGGTTTCAACACATGCCCCCTTAGAGCACGACCTATCCCCACATTCCTCTTTCAAATAAATATTATTTCCACAGTGTACATGTAAATAAACATCACCATCAAAGCACATTAATGAATTTTGTTCAGAACACTCACATTGCCCAGTGGATATATTGCAGATTTCGGAACCATCATTATAGGAAGAACAGGCAAATGTTTTCGTTACATTGCAAGAAGAATCTATATATTGACTCTCTAAATCTGAAGCACATTGCCACTTCGGAGTGCACGAAGGCGCCGCATTGCAGCTCCCCGCATTGCATCCATACTGGCATGCCTGCGCAAGTGAGCCCTGCTCGCCGCAGGAATTGAAGGAATAAACATCATTTCCCACACATTGCCTTGAGGTGTTTGAAATGCACCTGTTTGGCTCAATGCATGCGCCATTTGAGCAGCCAAATGGACATTTAACAGAATCTGATTTGCTTTTGCCATTTGAGCAATAATACTCCTTCACGTTTTTGGAGTTTTTACACACATCAGTATACTGTTTCCCGCTATAGAAAACCGTGCCGGCAACATCGGGCTCGTATCCTGAATCAGTGTCGGTACATGCACTCGGGGATGAAGCAGCAAATAAGTACCCTGCAAAAGCAACCACAAAAAAGAGTGACAATATCCACAAAATGAAGCCGCGTTTCTTTTCGCTGCGCCTAAAAATCACAAAATTATCAATAGTCATTTTAACACCCCAATTACGCCCTTGCAACCAGCACTTCCTTTTCCTCTGCACGCGTTCCTGAATCAATCAGCTCCAGAATCTTTTCCTCAATATTTGGGCACAAATAGAAACCGTGAATTTCAACCAAAATTCCGCGCTCTTTGAGAGCGGCAACGGAATAAGAGAGTTCATCTTTCTCAAGGCCTGTTTCCATTCTCAGGCCATGCAGCGAGCACGCCCTGTTTTTGTAAATGGCATTCACAACTTTTGCCTGCCCTAAAGTGATTGAACCGCGCATGGCAAGCCTGAAGAGCGCCGATTCGAACAAATTCATCCCAATTACCCCCGTAAATGTTTGCCCCTGCCGCTTTGGCAGGGGAATTGCTAACAGAGACCGTCAATTGACCCATCAATCTGCAGAAGTAGACGCTGCGCGGGCGGTAATATAGCTGCGGTTAACTGTTAATCAACCTGGAAGTTGATATGAAGGCATGCACAAAAATAAGGAAGTAACCCGAGCAGGATTTGGGTAAAAGGAATGGAAAAGTATTATATATACTTGGTATATATATGATGTATATTAAAAGTGCGGGTGGTTTTATGGTTCAGGCTATGGTTGAAATTCAGGAAAAAGCGAATCAAATTTTGAATATTGTGAAGGCAAGACACAATTTAAAGACAAAAAGCCAGGCGATTAATCGGGTCGTTTTGGAATACGGTTCAAATTTGCTCGAAACCCAATTAAAACCCAAGTACCTGCTAAAACTCTCAAAAATTGAAAAAGAAAAAGGAATCCCTTTCAAGAACATAGGCGAGCTAAGAAAACTGGCCGAAGGGTAAAAGGATGCGCACCCATGAAATCCTCCCTTCACTGCTAAAGGCGTTAGCAAAACTATCCAAAAAGAACAAGCCATTATACGAACAAGTAATCAAGAAAATTGAAGAAGTGGCAGGCACACCTGACATAGAGCATTACAAAAATCTGCAATACGACATGAAGGACTCCAAACGCGTCCACATAGGGCACTTCGTGCTCGTTTTTGAATACAGAAAAAAAGAAGACAAAATCATATTCAAAGACTTCGACCATCACGACAATATATACACAAAATAACAGAACTCCAAAAAAGAAACTACTCGAATAGGATATGGTAAGGCAAAGCCCCCCCCTGAAAATGAATTGAAAGTCTGGTTTCAATAAATTGTTGTTTATTGAAAATGTGTTTTCAGTTCACAGAAGTGTTATAAAGGTTTTGTGCACACTAATAACCATGGAAATGGAAACCCTGACAAGCCAGAACCCTTGGTGGAAAAACACAGGCTGGGAGAGTGGCGACAGGCAACTTTCAATGCTCTCGGAAAACAAGTTCAGGTATGAAAGGGAAAAGTACGTGCCAGATAAAAAAGGCGTTATAGTCGTGTACGGCCCGCGCCAAGTTGGAAAAACAACATGGGTAAAAATGGAAATAATGAAAAAGCTCAAAGAAGCTAAAAAAGCAACGGACATTGTTTACCTCAATGCGGAGGTCCTCAAGGACAGATTCGAACTCTATGAAACAATGAAAACACTCGGCAGCATATACGACCCGACGCACATTTACATTGACGAGATAAATTCAGTGAATGACTGGGAAAGGGCAATAAAAGCGCTTGTGGATGAAAACGCCTTCAAGGAAAAACAAGTGACCCTCACAGGCTCAAGCTCAATAAACATAATGAAAAAAGCCGAGCAACTCCCGGGGAGAATGGCAAACGGACAGTACAAGTTCAGGTTTTATCCGCTGAGTTTTGCCGAAGTCGCAAAAGTATACGGCGTGAATGCAGGCAACCCGGAAGAGGCAATGGCAAGGCTTGATGAACTGAACACAATCCTCTACAAGTACTTCCTGCATGGAGGATTCATAAAAGCCATAAACAGTTACAACAAAAACGGTTCCCTCGAAGAGGAGCTATTTGCAGTATATTCGGCATGGATTGACGGGGAGCTCGCAAGGGCAAAAAAATCGCCAGAAACAGCAACACACATAATGGCCGGCATGGCGGAATCACTCACAAACGAAGTTTCGTGGACAGCCCTCTCAAAAACAGCCTCACACCCAACCATAGCAGATTACGTTGAAACCCTAAAAGACATGTTCGTGGCAACTTACATCGAAAAATCGAAAAAAGCCAGGGCAGGCGCCCCAAAAAACAAGAAAATATACTTCACAGACCCATTCCTATACTGGGTGGCACAATTTAGGGCCAGAAAAATAAGCAGCATAAAAATCGCCGAAACCGATTCCGCCACAATAGGAAAACTGGCCGAACTTGCAGCCCTCAAGGAAATGGCACAACACCTGGACCCATCACACAAAGAAAACGACTTCGACCCCAGAAGATACATCCACTATGCCAAAGAAAAAAACGGCGAAACGGACTTCGCCGTAAAATTCGGTAAAAAAACCCACATGCTCGAAAGCAAGTTCGGCGCCATAGGGAAAGAAAAAGAAAATGTGACATACCTAACAAAAAGCAGTCTCGCAAAAAACAAGCTCCCCCTTGCAGTATTCCTAATGCACCCTGAAAAAAGCCTCCAACTAACTGAAAAAATAGGGTAAAGCAACACCAAATTCCACAACACGCAAGAATTGGACAAGTGGAACAAAAAACTACTCAAAGACACGGAATTTACAGAAAGGGCAAACACGAGCACCGCATTCGGCGCACCAAAAGAAGGAAGAAACCCTATAGGATAATGATACCATGGAGACGCTTGATTTGGTAAATGAAAAAGATGAAGTCATAGGAAAAGCCACAAGAAAAGAGGTAAACGAAATGGGGCTGCTTTACCGTTGTGTAGGCGTATACGTTTTTCGAAATGGGAAAATTATTGTCGAGCAGAGAAGCAAAAACAAAAAAATCCGCCCAATGAATTACAGCATTGTTGAAGAAACCGTTCAACTGGGCGAATCTTATGCCTCGGCAGCCATCCGGGGGGTTAAAGAAGAATTAAATGTTGAGGTCAAGGAACTCAGACCCCTGACAAAAAAACTGATAAGGGACACAAAACACCCGGACAATTTTATCATGCAATTTTACACCTGCAAAACAGATGAAAAGCCAAAAATAAATTCATCGGAACTGAACAAAATCGAAGAACTGACTTTGGACGAATTAAAAAAACGCACTCAAAATAAACGGGATTTAATTACGCCAAGCCTGCTCGAAACAATACACCTAATCAAATGACCCGGCAGGAATTTCCCCAATCGCAAGAATTAAAGAAATTCAGACACCCCAATAATATAAATGGCAATGAAGTCTGCCCCGGCCATATTCGCCAAACCGCTGATTTTTTTGGTTTCACACTTCAAGCGTATCGATAGAGTGCCTTGCAAGAAGGTATGCAACGAGAACAATTGCCGCCGTCACCGCAACATCCAATGCGAATGAGTAATTCACAGCCATGCCCGAGACATGCAGGAGAATGTCCATAGGATATGAATAGGGGTTTAGCGCAATTGCCGGCAAATCCTTTTCGGAAATTAAAAGGCCGCTTATCCCGAACTGCAAAAAGCTGATTAGCCACATTGCGATTGTAAGGATGTTTGCGCTGTTTAGCTTTGAAGCTATTGGAATTGTTATAAGCCCGCTAAAGAGCATTGCAGCCATTTCAATCGCGGCGATCGCGATTCCCTGAACTGGAGTTATTGTAAAACCCATGAGCATTATTAGCGCGAGCGCAATCACTGTGCGCGAAAGCCCGATAATGAGCGGCTCCGCCATTAACCCTGCGATTTTTACCGTGCTCGAGAGCGGAGAGCTGTAAACTTCCTGCAAAAACCCCTGGTTGCGGTAATTTACGAGCGCAACACCGATGCGCGTACCTGTGCCGATTGCAATTGCAACTAAAAGCAAGAGTGTTAGTTTGATTACTCCGCCCTCATCGAAGAATTGGGTTTTGTACAGGCCATAGAAAAGAACAAGCGGCACCAAAAGCTCGAGAAGCTCCGCTAAAATAGAATATTTGTCCCTTGCCATGCGCCTTAGGGAAAAGCTGAACATGCGAGAGACAAACCCAATGCCGCTCATCTCGATTCACCCATGGCTTTTAAGTAGAGCTCTTCTAAGCCCGCTTCTTTAATTGCAATGTTTTTCACTTCAATTCCTTTTGCTGAGAGCTTCTTTACGATTTCGCTCACCGCAATATCCTTTGAATAATTGACGGAGTAGATTCCTCCGGATTCTAAAACCGCGAACCCGAGGATTTTCTCCAAGGTTGATTTTGAGGCGGCAGAACCTAAGGAAAAAACAAGGCGCCTTCCTGCTGCGCTTTTTAGGTTTGAAATCGAATCAATTCCAAGCACGCGCCCTTTCTTTAGAAAAACTACCCGCTCGCACAGGTGCTCAATTTCTTCTAAGTAGTGCGAGGTGATTATTACGGTGTTTTCCTTGTTTTCTGAAATCTTCCTTATTTTTTCCCAAATAAGCTTTCTAACTTCCGGGTCTAATCCTACTGTTGGCTCATCAAAAATGTAAATTTTGGGGCTGTGCACCATGCTCTTTGCGATTTCAACGAGTTGCCGCTGCCCGCCTGAGAGGTTTTCTATAAAGTGGCCGTGGATTTTGTGCAAACCAAATTCAATCATTGTTTCCTGAACCGCCTTCTCAACGAGGTTCTCATCCATATCAAAAAGCGAGGCGTGCAAAAGCAAGCTTTCCATTACAGTGAGCTTTGGGTCAAGGCTTGTGCCCTGAAAAACCATTCCAATAGAGCGCCTGATTTTATTCTTCTCTTTTGAAGTATCAGAGCCCCAAATCCTAACCTTTCCATAGGTTGGGTTTCTTAGCGTTGAAATAATTGAAACCAAAGTGGTTTTTCCGGCTCCGTTGGGCCCGAGAATTCCGATTGCTTCCCCTTTTGCAATTGAAAGGGAGACATTTTCAAGCGCTTGGAGGGATGCGTATTTCTTGGTCACGTTTTCAATAAGGATTGCTGGGCCCTTTTCTTCCCCTAAGGCTGGTTGAGGCATTAGCTTAGAATACAGCGCTTTTGAATAAAAAGAATGCGCTTATAAGGCTTAAAATGCCAAAAGCCGGTGATTAAGGCGCACAAGAAAGAGGCCGAAAACCGGAGATTAACACTTTATCAAAAAGATGCAAAAACTGATACCAATGGAAAATATGCAAAAGGCGGCTGTATCTTAAGGCTCCTTAACGCCACCCCTTCTCACAAATTAGGTGGCGTTAAATTTAACGCCACCTTTTTTAATTTGTTTGTTGGCGTTAAATATTATGGCTAGCCTTCTTAAGAAAAAAATAAGCGGAAGGAGTTATTTTTACCTGGATAAAAACATAAAACTCGGGGAGGGCAGATGGAAAAAGGTTTCGGTGTATTTTGGCCCTAAAAATCCCTCTAAAAAAGAACTGGCAAATGCCAAAAAGAAACTTGAAAAACGGGCAAAAACAGCGGTTTCTGATTTCTACGCCAAAAGGCTCGAAAACTTTGCCTTTTCAATTTTATCCAAAGAACAGCTCAGCGAGGTTGAGCGCCTGCGGGACAATTTTCAGAAAAGGTTCAAAAGACTGGATGCAAAGAAAAAGGAAAAATTCAACAAAAGGCAAATCATAAATTTTGTGTATACTACCCTGCGCACCGAAGGCATAGATGTTGAGATGTCCGATGTCGAGACCGCATACGCCGAATTGGGCAAAAAGAACCCTGAAATGACAATGGACGAAAAGCTGATTATTTCAAGCTCGATGATAACCGGCTTCAATTTCCTGCCAAAGATAAAAATGACACTTGAAGGCATCCTCAAACTGCACGGAATCGTAATGTCAACATTTGAAAGTGACAGCCCCGGGCAAATAAGGGACGACCAGAGGATAATCGCAAGAACCAACCCTAAAACCCTGCAACGCGAGGAAATAGGCTACAGGCCACCGGAACCGGGGCAAATAAGGCCAGAACTTGAAAAATTTTTTGTTTGGTTAGGTGAAAACAAAAATATCCACCCACTGGAGCTTTCGGCCCTTGTACACCTAAAAGTTTACCGCATCCACCCATTCAAGGACGGCAACAAGAGGATGTCAAGGTTACTTTTCAACAAAGTGCTTCTGGATGCGGATTATCCAATACTCAACATTTCAAAAGAAACAAAGGAATACTTCAAGGCATTGGTTGAATCGGTGGAAACCAAGAATGACAACCCATTTGTAATATTTTGCTATAAAACATTTATCAGGCAAACAAAAAACAGGTTTTTGTGACGCGGTTAGTTGCCCAAATCGGCCCTGCGCGCAAATTCTTGAAAAATGGCGACTAAATGTGGTACACCCATTTAGAGTGCAAAATCCACTAAAGGTGCGGCCCGCAAAAGCACCACATGTATTAAATATCTGGAAAGGGAAGTATTCTTTGATTTGCAATGGATTTGGGCAAGCCTTCTGAGAAGCTTCGGCAGATGCTAATTGACCAGGAACTTAAACTGCGCAAAAAACAGCCAGAGCACTGGGCGAAAACAAAGTACCGCAAATATGCCAAGCCCTATACTCCGGAAGAGCTTGAGAAGCTCAAGGAGAATGATAAGGTGAGGAAGCAGGAAAGGAAGGAGAGGAAGAAGAAGGGGAAGAAAAGAAAGAAATTATAGCGCTAATTTTTATACTTTGGAGCTTTTCTTATTAAAGGTCAGTCATGCCAACAACCAAAAAAGTCCGCCACGGGTTTGTAAAGAAAAAAGCCAACTTCGGCTACAGGCCGCGGAGAAACGGCTCGTTTGAATATGTCCTCCCAAAAGTGACGCCGCAGGCAATGGGAATGCCGCACAATGAAAGGATGAAATTGCTTCTTGACAGGAAAATTACGGATGTGGAATTGGGCAGAAAGTTCGGGATTAGTTATACCACCGCATGGAAATGGCGCACATGGATTGCTAAACTCAGGCAAGAGGATCCAAAGTTATTGCGCGAACTTGCCACAGTGCCATTCAGAAGCATACAAATGGGAAAGGAGTATTACAGACGGGGACCTGAAAAGCTCAGGCTCAATTATGAATTGACCAATGTTGCCATGCGCGGCATCCAGCTATGGCTTGCAATGGACAGGCTTAGAAACAGGCTTGGACCTGGCGAAGTTAGGGTCAGCAAGGCCGGCAAGCTTTATTTGAAGTATTGAAGAGCACAGCGCTCAGTCATACTCCTTCATCTGGCTTGCCAGCCCAGATTTTTTCATAATAAACTCATGCGTGAGCTCTGCGCACTTCTGAAGGTGCGCTTCCACTGAATCCCCCACTCCGTTAAAGCCCGCCGCGCCGGGGTGCCCTCCGCCTTTTCCTTCGAAAAAGGATTCGAGCCGCAAGAAAACGTCCCGCGCTAAGTCAAATCCATTCTTTCTCATCCAGAAATTGTTCACACGGCCGCTGATTCGCACTTGCCCCTTATCAGAATACCCGCAGAGTGCAACATCCGCGCCCACGCGCACAAGAACGCTTGCGGCGCTTGATTCGAACGCACCGATGTCCGCAGTTACTATGATTGACTCTGCCGAGCGGAAGATGCGGCAGCGCTTTGCGGCCTTGAGGCACGCAACCTTTTCAGAAAAATCCTTTTCAACCGAAAATAATGAAAGAATTGAGCTGTAGGGCGTATTTGCTTTTTTCATCACTTCGCCCATTATGAGAAATGTGCTGTGGTCTGCCACCATAAAAGAAGCCGAATCCGAAATAATTCCTGTTGCAATGCAAAGGTAGGCTTTTTTGGGAATTTTGAGATTGGTTTTTTTGAGCAAATCATAAATGATTTCCGTTGTTGAAATCGCTTTCGGGTTGGAAATGGAATTCTTTGCGGGGGCGAGAGTTTCTTTGCCTTTGCGGTGATGATCGATTAGGTATTTTTCGCCCTTGAATTTTTGGAATTGCTCTTTTAGGGAGCCAAGCATCCCAAGCTCATTAAAATCCAGGCACACAACCGCATCGAATGAATCGAGTTTTGGATTTATTGTAAAAGGAATTGAAAGTGATTTTGCAAGCTGCGCAGCGGTAAGGTTCATGTGATCTGGAATGCCAATAGTGATGCGGGATTTTTTGGCGAGCGAGAAATAGATTGCTGCGGTGCTTGAGAGCGAATCAATATCGCAGCCGGAGTGTGTAATGAGAAGAACTTTCTTTCCGAAAAGATTGGAAAGTTGAAAGGGCATTTACTTTGCCTCTTTGCCTTCCCCTTTCAAAGATTTCTGAGCGGACTCTATTTCGCCTTTTAATTTATTTAACTTGTCAAGCATTGCCTCTTCCTGCTTTTTTACGGTTTTTGCGCGCAAATCAACGGACTCTTTCTGGTCTGAGAGGTCCTTTTCCATTTTTTTGACATCGGTAAGAATTAGTATATTGCCAACTGCCTTGTAAACTTTTTTCTCCTTGGTTTCAGTGAGTTCTTTTAGGGCATCTTCAAGGATTTTTGCCTGCATTGTAAGGCTCTGGCCTTGGCTCTCAATAGCTGAGAGCTGAACCCTGCTCTTTTCGAATTCCTGTATCATTTTGTTCATTTCTGCCATGCAAAATTACCTCCGTAAAACGCAAATATCACTGCAAAGCCCAAAAAGCCTTGAATAAAACCCAAGCGAAGCAGCAAGTGCTGATTCATCCTCGGCTACAACTTTTAGCAAAACAACATTTTTATTCGTATGTATGGAGCTTTTGGCGCGGCGCTCAAATGTGTTATCTAGTTCAACTGAAACGGCTTTTTGCACGGCAAGAGCAAAGAATGGGGAAGTAAAAATAAATTCCTTTTCAAGGGATGGCATCACATTGCCTTTATCGTCTTTGTAATCGGCTCTCTTGTTTTTGAAAATATTTTATAGCCGCACCCGGGGCACCTAATGGAGCCAAGAGTAATTGCCTGGATTTCCTTTCCGCACTGCAAACACTTGTACATTCAGGATTCCTCCCCGCTTTCAGATTCTTCCAAAGCCTCTTGTGAAACTTCCTCTTCGGCCTTCTTTGGCTTTTCTTTTTTGGCCCTTGGGAACTTGCTCTCCTGCGTTTCAGATATTACAGGAGCCTTTGCAGGTTCGTCCCTTTCAAGGCCTTTTGCAAGGGTATCAACCATTTCAGGCGCGAACGTCTTCTGGGTCACCATCTTCGAAATTATGGTCCCTGCAAGGGTTCGCGGAACATATGACCCGCCCACAAAGGAGTGGAGGCACTTGCTGCAGTTGAATATGCCCCTGCTCTGCCTTTTTACGCTCTCAGAGCCGCAATTGGGGCAATCGTGCCTCTTAAACTGAAGAGGCTCGACTTTTAGGAGCTTTCTTCTAATGCCTACTCCGTACCTAGAGCCGAAACGGCCTGTGCTTCCAACCTTTAATGTTGTCATAGACTACTAAAACCCCCTACAATAGCTTTCTTATTTGTTTGCCTCATCCCAGCTGGGACGAGGCCTCCATAATTCTTACAATAGCTTTCTTATCTGCTTGCTGTTCTTCATGGCAACATCTATTGCGCCATTTAGCTCATCTATCTTAAAGGAGCCAGGCAAACCTTTCTGGAAAGCGGTTATGTTATCGTCCTCAGTAATGGTTACTGAGAATCTCGCGCTCATGGCCTTTTCCTCTGAGAGGATCGGGTCTGCGACCACCACATTTCCTATTTTTGCGAAGGTGCTAAGAACAGGCTTTGCCCGAACCTTGAGCTTTCCTGCGTACTCGCCCTTCACTATTTTGCCATCTTCGATTTTTGGCATCTTGGTTTCAAGAAGCGAACTCATTGCCGCAATTCCGCATGCATCAAAGAGGTTTCCGTCGTTGTTGATTATATATATGTCAACAAATCCGACCCACACCTTTTCTCCTTCGGTTATGCAAAGGTCCTTGAAATCAATTGCCTTGCTCTCCCTAATTCCGCGGTCAACAACACGCGAGAGTTCTATTGCCTCATCCCTTGGAGGGCCGACTTCAAATTCTGGATCCGCCATAGGAAGCAATTCCGCTCCGACGCTTATGCTGCCCTCATCTGGCATATCAGGATATGGGGTTCCCGGAACCATTTTTACTCCCGCTATGACATCGGTTAGGCCAAGTTTTACCCGGGCCGAGCCATCTGCATTCTCGCTCACTCCGTGAGTGATTGTGATTTTCCGGATCTCATCAACTTTTCTTCCATCAATTCTTTTGCCTTCCTTTAGGTCGGCAACAACTTTGTCAACCCTTAAATCCCAGAGTGCTGATATCATTTTTCCTCAACCCCTTTCTTTTCAGCTTTGTTAGCATCCGCTTCGCCGTTAATGTATTTTGCCTTGAGTGCCTGCTTTTGCACCTCATACACTTTCATTGCGGAAACTTCCGCCATTTTGTATGCCTCATCCCATTCCTTTCGGGTGAGAACTCCATCAAGCTGGAGCAGGACAACTTCTTTTGAATTCGGGAGCATTGCAATCGGAATATCAACTGCGTCCGATGCGTCTTCCTCGTCCTTGTCCAAATCCACTATGATTTTTCCGCCGGCTTTTCCAACGCTTGTTCCGCACACCATATCGCGCATTGGAATTCCTGCATCCGCTAGCGCAACCGAAGCTGCGGTGAGCGCTGCAATTCTTGAACCCGCATTGCTGTCAACGATTTCAACCGTGACATCAATTGATGTGTTCGGAAATTTCTCAACAAAGATTGCCCTTTCAAGTGCCTCTCCGCAAACCTTGGAGATTTCAACTTCCCTTCGCCCAGGCTTTGGATTTTTCCTGTCAGGAACGCTGAATGCGGCCATCCGGTACACGAATTTTATCACTGCCTTGTAAGGCGATGCCGTGTGCTTTGGCAAGCACTCTCGCGGCCCGTATACTGCCGCGAACACCTTGTTCTGCCCCCACTCAAGGTAGGCCGAACCGTCCGCCCGCGGAATGACTCCTGCGGTTATTTTTATAGGCCGCAGCTCGTCAACCTTTCTTCCATCAAGCCTTTTGCCCTTGGAATCAACGTAAATTATCTGCTCTTCCTTTTTCTTACCCATTATTGCTCACCTTCCCCAAACATTTCCTCGCCCCTTGGCGCTTCCGGCTTCTTGCCGCCGGTCTGGCTTTGTATGAATTCTGCCATGCGATCAGTCAGATGATCCACATGCGCTTCGCGCTCAACCTTCTCAATTGATTTTCTTAGCAAATCAAGGTTTCCGCCCTTTGCCCAAACCCTTCCGTTGCGCCCGACAATTATATTCGACCCAGTGCCGCCCTTAATTATGTTCAGCATCGAGCCTTCCTTTCCAATAAGGCGCGGAACTTTCACTGGAGTTACCGGCATTATTTCGCCCCCGAAAAAGAGCCTTATGCTTCCGAGCTCAACCTCGTTGAACTCATTTACTTTCATGATTTTAGCTGAAATTATGCTGCCAGGCTTTAGAACTTCGCGCAGTTCCTTTTTCGAAACAAAGCTTGGGTAGAAGCTATTGATGTCAACTCCGTACCCTGCAAATCTTTCAGAAGTTATGACGCCGATTATTACATCATTCATCTGCGGCGCGTACTTGCCCTCTAGCGGAACTACTGAAGCAAAATCAGCTTCATCATTTACCAAACCAATTGAATCCGAATAAATCTTCCCTTCCCTTACGAATACATGTGAGCCGAGCTTTTTTCTCTCCTCGGTTACTAACTCTCCAGGTATTACAAGTCTTTTTGTCATTTTCAGTTCACCTCTTGTTTTCAATTATTTTTGATTCAACTTCCCCGTGCGTCAAATGATTCAGTTCATTGAACAAATCCTGCTTGACTCCCGCGGGGATTTCTAGCAGCGCAACAAGGCTGCCATCATTTTGCCACTCTTCACTTTTCACTCCGTACTTGTGCAGTATCACAGAGGCCTTGCCCGTGAACTGCGCCGGGATTTTCACCGCGAGATTGAGCTTTTCCATTGAAATCGGCAAAAGCTTTTTGAGCTCTTTAATTGCCGCATTGATCTGCTCATTCACGGGCTTGTTGATATCCACAGAGAATTTTATTTCCTCAAGCGCATTCTCAATCCTTTGCACAGGATGCGGCGCATTGGTCTGCGGATTCATCGCGTTTTTCGAAATGAATGTAACAATTTCTTTTCTCTTCCTCTCGCCAATTTCCCTTCGCTGCTGGGTCGTTAGCTGGATTTCCCCTTCCGCGAGAATTTTCTTTACTATCTGGCGGACATCGGTTGTTCCGAAAACTTTCTTTAAGCTCTCCTCGTTTTTTGCTTCCCCTTTGTGCGCGTCCTTAAACACCTGATCTATCAGCATCAGGTCCCCAAAATCCACTTCCTTGCCGTGCTTAACTTCCATTGCAAGGTTTGGGTCCACAAGTATTTCGAATTTTTCGCCTGAATGCTCGAAACGGGCAATGACGGCGTCTTCTGTTCTTACCATAATGAATTTTTCTCCTTTTTCAAAAACAATTTTCGACACTTTTTCTTTTCGTCAACGTTTTCTTTTTCGTGTAACGAAAAAGAAAAGGTTGTGCCAATCATTCTTTCTTGGCGAAATAAGCCTTCAATTCATCCTGCGAAACAGGAGTGAATTTCCGAGCAGAGTCGATAAACATAAACTGCAACCTCTTGACATCCAATTTTTCCTTCTCATCAAGCCCGAATTCGAGCGCCTTTAGCATCATTTTTATTGCCGCGTCCTTTGACATGTTCTCTTTCCATTCCTTTTCGAACAGTTCCATTGCCTTGTTCTTGTTCTTGCCGATTGCAATTGCCGAATATTCTGCAAGAGCGCCTGATGGTTCGGTTTCGAAAAGCCTTTTTCCGGTGTTGTCAACGCCGCCTATGATAAATGAAATTCCAAAAGGCCTCATGCCGCCGTACTGCGTGAAAACCTGCATTACATTTGAAATCTCCTTTACAAGAGTTTCAACCTGTATTGCTTCCTCATAAAATGACCTGTTCTCCTGCGCCTTCTGGCGTGCAATCCCAATAAGCCTTCGAGCATCGCCTACGAGCCCGGCTGAAACAGCAACTATATGATCATCTACTGGGAAAATCTTCTCAATCGAATCCGGAAGCAAGAGCCTACTGGTAATTTTCTTATCAGCGCCAAAAAGTATGCCATCGGCGTACTTGCATGCAACGCCCATTGTGCCCTGCGAGACTATTTTTGAGGCATATTCGACCTGGTATAGCCTTCCGTCAGGGCTAAACATCGTTGCCGCGCGGTCATAATTTGCAGGTTGACTAGAACTTGGATACAAAACTAAAACCCCTCTATTTTCCTGAATTTATAGTATTTCTTAATGAGTAAGGTATATAAAGTCGACTTTAAAGGCGTTAAAAATCCCCAGGAAAGCACTAAAATGCAATTATGAGCCAAATAATCAACTGCATTGGCAAATCCTGCTGATTTAAAGGCACGGGAAGCCAGAATATATCTGGTGAAATAAGTGACTGAATCAATTGTGTTTGTCTGCCAGGCGGCACGAAGCCTCAGCCCCGCGCTGGTAAGATCGTTTGAAGAATACCTCAATATGACAGGAAAGAGCAGGCATTTTGAAGTGAGGGCTGTCGGCATTCTTGACCCTGACATCAAATCAAGAATCAATAAAGCCGATATTGTGATTGGCGCGGCAAGCATGCATGAATGGGTCGAAAGGCAGCTAGAATCTGAAGGGTTCCGCCCAAGAATGCTTCTATTCGCCCCGATATTTTTAATGCCGGGTGCAAGTTACCCCGCCATCACAAAGAATGAGCCCTCACCTGAAAAGCTGCGTGAGTGGGGCGATGGCATCCTGAAAAAAATTGAGATTGGAAAAATGGCTGAGAAAAATGCATTAATGTGCATGCGCAGAATAAAAGCGCGCAGAAGAACACGAATCATTGCAAAAAAGAGAAAATAGCAGTTTTATTATTTGAGCTTCCCAACAGAACCCGAAACTCCTAAAATGAGAGGAATCACAGAGTCTGGGCCAACTTTTTGAACAAACAAAAGCCCCGCCTTCACATTCTCCTCTTCAGCAAGCGCGCAGCGGATTATCCCATCGTTTGATTTCGCGTTCCACTTTATGAGCCAGAGCCTCTGCTGCGCCATTCCGGCAGAGCCAAAAATCCTTGAGAATGCGCCGGAAACCGCGGCCCACGCGTCCTTTTCTGCGAGCGTTTTTTGGGAAATGAAACTGAACTTGATGTACCTCTTTTTCCCCCTCAATGTGGGCGGGATTGGATTCAGGGACTTTTTAGCCGCGGCCATTTAGCTAGCACCTTCCAGAAAATCTTTTCCAAGCCCTGCCATTTGCACGAGCTCGCTCTCTAGCGCATACGCGCTCTTTTCTGTGGAAATTATTTCATTCATCTTCTCGGCACTGATTGAACCGTAGCGCTCCTTGAGATAATCATAGCGCTCGCGCAGTGAAACTATCTTATCGTGCGTAACTCGCTTGTCCGCATACCAAACAACTTTTGCTTCAAGCGGAGTTGATTTATTGAACCCGAGCACTTCCTCAAGGCCGTGCAGCAGCAGTACTTTTCCAAATTCAGAATAGCCGATTTGCGTGAGCGCCTTTTCCGCCTCCGCTGCGTGCCTGCAATTATTCTTTATGCAATACATCTTTGCGACATCGTGCATGAGCGCTCCCTTGTCAACGCATTCCAAATCTATTTTGAAACCGTTTGAGGAAATTCCGCGCGAAAGAATATTCGCGATTCTGCGGACAGATTCCGTGTGCTTTGCAACATTTTCAGGAACCTCGTATTTTGCAATGAGCGCTGAGCACTCCTTTTCAGTTGGAAGCTTCATTTTTTCCTCTCCACAACAGTTGCGGCTGTTGGGTACGCGCCCGACCTACGGTCGGCCTGGCTCGCAAAGCTCGCAAAAATCATTTCAACCTCTCCAAAAAATCCTTTCCATTTGCCCTTGCTGATTTTAGCGCTGCTTCTTTTTTCAATCCGAGAAGCACTGCAAATGAGGCAAGGTCTTTACCGGCGCGCATCTGCGATTCATTCCTTGCGCCGCTCACAAAAAGCATTTTCACGCCCGCGCTCTCGCACAATTTTACGCACATCGCGGCGTTCTTTATCAGCTGCGAGAGGCGAAAGCCATCCGCTTCTAAAAAATCGCTGAAGAGAACGCAGACAAAAACATTGTTCTGAAGAAGAACATTCGCGGTTTGCATATCAAGAAAGCACTTCTCGGAGCTGAAGGGCTGCAGTAGCAAATCTACCCCTTTTGAATTTGCGGCCCACGCGCACATCTCTGGCGAGGAGCCGCGCACCGCAATGAAATCCGATTGCTTGCGCGCTTTCTGCAGAGCGTTGTTGTCATTATTTTGCAGAATGAGGCATGAGAGGAATTTGGTTTTGTAATTTCCTACTGCGGGTTTTTGCGGCTGCACTGAATCTGTTGCAGTGATTACACAATCGTCCTGCAGCTTTTTTGAAATTTCATCCGCCATTCCGTCTTCGACGGGAAACCGAATTATGTTAAGCGCCATAAGTTGAACTAAAGGGAAAAAGAGGATAAAAGCGTTTACTTTGCGGTGCGATCGTGCGCGCGCTGGCTTGGGAAGTTCTTCTCATGCCCCTTGCCCTTTTTAAGGCCGCGGCCCTTTTTGCCAGAAGATGTAAGCCCCCTTTCCGCCCTGTGCATGTGCTTATTTGAAGCAACCCAGTTGCGGTCCTTATCAGCCAGAACACTTGGATGAGCCCTGTCAATTAGAATGACTTCGAGGTAGGTGTTTTTTCCGTCTTCTCCGACCCAGTAAGAATTAATCACTTCGCAGTTTGGGAATTTCTCTCCCGCCCTTCTCTCCGCGATTGATTGCTTTGAAGCCCTGCGAGTGAGCTTAAGTATTCCCATTCTAAGAGGCCTTCTGCCCCTTGCAGGCCTCCTGTGCAAACCAGAGCCTTTTCGTATGCGAACCTGCGCTACCATAAAGCCCTGCTTTGCCTTGTAACCGAGAGCTCTTGCGCGCGGGAGATTTGCAGGCCTCTCAACCCTTACAACTGAAGCTTCCTTGTTTCTTTGCTCAAAATTCTTGTCGCGGTAGAGCTGCGCGTAATTGTAGTCCTTGGATTTGGACTTGGAATACTCCAATTGCAGGGTATTTGTAACCTGTTTTGAAAAACTCATTAAAACCACTTTAAACAGCTAAAAGCCGGAATAAACACTAAATTCTACTGGGGAAGGAATATAAAGGTTAGGGGTGGGGCTTGAGTTGCAAAGCCTTCCATGTAGCTCTCATCTGCTCTAGGCGCGAACTTTTAGGCGGTGGTTTTCCCTGGACTGCCCTGAGTCTTTGCAGCAGGCCGATTTGATTGCCAGAACCAAAAATAAATGCATATGCTTGTGTGGAAGTTACCTTTGCTTTCGGAACAAGCCGGGTTATGTGGTTATAATCTTGGAACCATTCGGGATGCGCAGTGTGGATATCTGCAAGAGTTTTTGCCGCATTTTGCGCCACAACATGGTCGTTATCGCAGCACGCCGTGAAAAGCGGCATTACAGCCCGTTCATCTGGCATTTTCTGAAATGCCATTGCGGCAGCATTTCTCACAGCAGGGCTTTTATGCCGAAGATGCCCTATGACCCGAGGTATTGCTTTGGTCAATCTCATTTCCGCTGCCTTAAAAATGGCATTGTCGACAACTGTACTATTTGAACTTTTCAGGCGGTCTATTATTTGCACGGGCCCTAATGTTTGCGCCCTAAGCCTTAGGGACTGCTCGCCTGCAAATTGAACAAACCTTTCCGAGTCGACAAGCCGCAGCCCGCTTTTTGGGGAAACGCTCTCTTCGTGGATCCGCCTATAATGAGTGCCAGTTACGCTTTTGTGTACTCGTCCCATGATTTAAATTGAAATCTGCCAAATAAAAGGCTTGCCCTTGGCCAATAGTTTTGCATTTAAGCCTTTTCAGCGCAACTTCTTTTCATGGAAACCACTGAATTAAAGGTCGGCTCAGATTCGTGCGACAAATGCACGGAGCAGGCCAAAATTGTTCTCCCCTACGGCCCTCACCGATTTTGCAAGGAACACTTCAACGAATTTTTCGAAAGCCGCGTGCGCAAAACCCTGCGAACAAATAATTTGGTAGAGCATGGCGAGAAAATAGCTGTCGGGGTTTCGGGCGGCAAGGACTCGATGGTTACACTGCATCTTCTGAATAAAATTTACGGGCAGGGCGGCAGGAACAAAATAGTTGCAATAATGATTGATGAGGGAATCTCAGGCTACCGAGACAAATCAATGGAATTCGGAATCAAATATTGCAAAGCGCACGGGATTGAATACATCACCGCGAATTTTGAAAAAGAAATCGGCATTACTACTGCCGATGTTGCAGAGCAGATACACGCAGGTAATCTGGGCGGCGCCTCCTGCAGCTACTGCGGGGTTTTTCGAAGGAGCGTTCTTAGCAGAAAAGCCTCTGAAATCGGCGCTGACAAATTAGCCACTGGGCATAATATGGATGATGAGTGCCAGAGCATTCTAATGAACCTTTTTTCGAACGATTTCGCGCGGCTTTCGCGCCTTGGAGAAGTCGCGGGGAATATGAAATTGAAAGGCACGGTTGCGCGCATAAAGCCGCTTTATGACACTCCTGAAAAGGAAATAATTGCATACGCCGCGCTCAATGGAATTGAGCACTATAGCGAGGAGTGCTGCCCTCATTCATGGATGGCAAAGCGCAACCAGTACCGCAAGCTTCTAAATGAACTTGAAAGTTCGCAGCCGGGAACTAAGCATGGGATAATGGCATCATTTAGAAATCTCAAGCCAATGCTTGTTGAAATGCAGAAAGGAAGCGCAGAAGCGATAATGGAATGCGCGCAGTGCGGGGAGCCTGCTAATTCTGAACTGTGCGGGACCTGCAGGCAGCTTGGGAAGATTATGGAGGCGCGCGGGAAAGGAAAAAATACGGCAAAGCAAAGGATGGCAAAGGGCGAGAGCTGCGCCTTGATGAAGGGCACCGCAAACAAGGAAATGCTAGCCGCGCACCGGCAGTGAACCCCCAAAAAGCATAAATAATAGTTAGACGTAAGTATCATTTAGGTGATACACTTGATGGAACTAAAGGTAAAGAAATGGGGCAACTCGATGGCAGTCATAATACCAGATTATGCCGTGAAGGAAAAAAAACTCGCAGAAGATGACAGTATATTCCTAGACATAGTGAAAAAGGCCGATTTTTCTGAGGATTTTGGCAAACTCAAGCACATCAAGTCTTCCGGCCAGAAAATAAAAGATTTCATGAAGAAGGGCTGGGAATGACGGAAAAATATTTTTTCGATACCTATGCATTTATCGAAATACTCAAGGGCAACCCCAATTACAAAAAATACCAAAACGTCGGGGTGCTTACCACTAAATTTAACCTGATGGAGTTGCATTATTGGCTCCTTTCGGCGGAAGGTGGCGAATCCGCGGACAAATATTATGACAAGTATGAAAAATTTGCCGCCCAGATTGATTCCTCAGACATAAAGCTCGCTACACGGTTCAGGCTTGAAAACAAAAAGGCGAATCTCTCATATGCGGATTGTTTAGGTTATGTTATGGCTAAAACAAGGAATGCCCTGTTTCTCACGGGGGATAAGGCATTTAGCGGAATTAAAAACGTCGAATTTGTGAAATGAAATCATTTCTTTGCAGACTTTGACTTGCGCAGCCAGAATTCCATCCGGTAAATCTGCCCGCCCATTCTATACCGGCTTCTCATATACTCGGTGCGCATTTCCGCCCAAGTGTTCGGCGATGGAAGTGGTTTTGAATCAACACCGTGCTTGGCAGCCTCGGAAGCGAGCCTTTCAAGGAAACTTTTGTTCTCGCTTGTAATGGAAATTATCCCGCCGGGAAGAAGAATATTTCTTGCGTGAGAAAAAAGCTTTGGAAAATTGAAATGGTCTTCCCTGCCTTTGCCTGTGGGATCAGGCATATCAATGCTGACATTCGCTGTGCACTGCCCATTAGATTCCATTTCATCTATAAATTGCGAAATCTTCATCGCTTTCACGACTATGCCATGTTTTTCCAGATAATCCACTGCGTAACGGATAGTAGGGTTTCCAAAGCGCGGGTTGACCACTGCGTGCCTTTCATCCTTGAATTTTCTCGCTCTTTCGACAATCCATTCTTCTCCTTCGGAGCCAACGTGAACTGTGTTGAAAACATCTCTTTGTGTAGCGCCCTTGAAAGGCCTTTTTCTGGCAGGCATAAAAGGAGAAAGATTCCCGAAGTTATTAATTATTCCTTAATGAACGGGCTTAAACCATTTGGGCGACATGAACATTCTGCCAAGGGTTAAAAGCCAAGACTCACATTTTAAATAGTTTCCAGGGCTAAATCCTAGAAATAGGGCTCGTAGCACAACGGCGGTGCACATCGTTGACGAATCTAATAAGCGAAAGTTTATGGATTCAATTTCGATGGGGTTGTAGGTTCGAATCCTGCCGGGCCCAATTTAATTTAGTGAAATCACTTCATGGAAATGACGCCGGCTTTTGAAGCGTTGGTAAAAATAGTTTTTGGAATACTGGAACCTGGGAAAATATTTTTCGCCTTCAGCGTCCTTAACGTCATTGAAAACAAGTCTTCTGCTGCAAGAGTGGGATTTGTAGTCAGATGAAACATCAGCTCATCAAAAACCTGCTTATGCTCTAACTTGACCAAAGTTTTCTTGAATTCCCCGACGTTGGCAGCATTGATTGTTTTTCTTTGAGGAGACTTTCCAGCCCAAGTATTCACCAAAGCCGACCTTGACCCTTGTAAAATAGGGCGCACCTCACCGGGTTCTCCTTTTACAGCATGAAACCCCGCACGCCTTTGCCGCATCACCGCCATAAATTCACTTCCTTTTCAGCGCCTTCTCCTTCTTCGCAATCGCCTGCCGCGTTTTGAGCACAGTGTCTGGGTTTAGAGAGATTGAATCTATTCCCTCTTCAACTAGAAACTCCGCAAAATCCGGGAAGTCGCTTGGCGCCTGCCCGCAAATCCCGATCTTTCTCTTCTTTGCCTTTGCAACCTTAATCACCTGCGAAATCAGGCGCTTTACAGCTTCGTTCTTCTCATTTGCGATGTGCGTTACAATTCCCGAATCCCTGTCAAGCCCGAGCGTTAGCTGAGTGAGATCATTCGAACCTATTGAAAAGCCATCGAATACTTTGGCGAACTCCTCTGCCAAAATCACATTCGAGGGTATTTCGCACATCACATAAACCTCAAGGCCGTTCTCACCCTGCTTCAAGCCGTTCTTTGACATTTCCGCAACAACTTTTCTGCCCTCTTCTGGCGTGCGGCAGAACGGAACCATCACCTTCAAATTCGCAAGGCCCATTGTATCGCGCACTTTCTTCACGGCATCACACTCTAATGCGAACGCATCGCGGAACTGCGGGTCGTAATAGCGCGAAGCCCCGCGCCAGCCAATCATCGGGTTCTCTTCTTTAGGTTCAAACCCGGAGCCGCCGATTAGGTTTGCGTACTCGTTGGTCTTGAAATCTGAAAACCGCAAAATTACTGGCTTTGGATAGAACGCCGCGGCAATCATCGCAATACCTTCCGCGAGCTTATCGACATAGAACTGCACCTTGTTTTTGTAGCCGGAAGTTAGTTTTTCAATTTCGCGTTTCGCCTTCTCATCGTTCACCTTGTCAAAATGCAAAAGCGCATTGGGATGGATTTTGATGTAAGAATTCACTATGAATTCCTCGCGCGCAAGGCCCACTCCATCATTTGGAATGAATGAAAACTCCAAAGCCTGCTCCGGGTTTCCAACATTCATCATTAAACGCGTGTGCGTTGCCGGCAAATTTGCGATATTGGTTTTTTTAATCTCGAATTTCTGCGCCCCCTCAAGCACAAGCCCTTTCTCACCTTCAGAGCAGACAACTGTGACGGCTTTTCCAACCCTAATTTTGGTTGTGGCATTGCCCGTGCCAACAACTGCGGGGATTCCAAGCTCGCGTGAAACAATTGCCGCGTGCGAAGTTCTCCCTCCGCGCTCGGTTACAATTGCGGATGCGATTTTCATAATAGGCTCCCAATCAGGGTCAGTGGTGTCCGTTACAAGCACCTCGCCCTTGCGGAAATCGCCGATTTTGGAGGCGTCACGTATCACGCGCGCAATTCCTGTGCCGATTTTTTCTCCAATGGCTTCGCCTTCAATTAAAACCTTCCCGCGCGATTTGAGCACGTACTGCTCAAGAACATTCTTGTCCTTCTGGCTCTGCACGGTTTCTGGGCGAGCCTGTACAATGAAGAGTTCATCCGTTTGCCCATCCTTTGCCCACTCCATGTCCATTGGAGTGTATTTTCCGCGCTTGTGAGAGTAGTGCTTTTCAACAAGCACAGCCCATTTCGCAAGCTGCAAAATCTCATCTTCCGAAAGGGTGAATTTTGAGCGCTCGCTCTCGTGAGTGGCAACGGTTTTGATTGACTTGTTGCCCTCGTGGCTATAAACCACTTTTATTAGCTTGTCACCGAGCTTCTTTCCAAGAATCGGCTTGAAGCCCTTCTCAAGCGTTGGCTTGAACACTATGAACTGGTCAGGGTTCACCGCGCCCTGAACAACACTCTCGCCAAGGCCCCATGCGCCATTTATGAGAACAATTTTTTCAAAACCGGTTTCAGTATCGATTGTAAACATCACTCCGCTGCATGAAATATCCGAGCGCACCATTTTCTGAACCCCGATTGAAAGCGCAATCGAGAAGTGGTCAAAGTGCTTGTCCTGCCTGTATGAAATCGCGCGGTTTGTAAAGAGCGAAGCAAAGCACTTGCGGCACGCATTTATGAGATCGTCCTTTCCGCGGATATTCAGGTAAGTTTCCTGCTGCCCTGCAAAGCTCGCATCCGGCAAATCCTCCGCAGTTGCAGAGCTTCTCACCGCAACATCCACCCCTTTGCCGTACTCCTTCTCAAGTTTTGTGTAGGCAATGAAGATTTCATCCTCGACTTCTTTTGGAATCTGGGTGTTTAGTATCATCTGGCGAACGGCGTGCCCTTTTGCCGAGAGCGATGCCATATTGCCCGTGTCAAGCCCGCGCAGCTCGGCTTTGATTCTGTCCTTAAGCCCGCTCTTTTCTAGGTAATGCCTGTAAGCATGTGCCGTAACCGCAAATCCGTTCGGGACCTTCACGCCTTTTGAAGAGAGATTCTGGTACATTTCCCCAAGCGAGGCGTTCTTTCCGCCAACAATAGGGACATCCTTAATTTCAAGCTCGTTAAACCACATCACAAATCTTTTTACGGCCATTTTTTACCATCCTCCAAAAAAATCATTCTTCAAATCTTTGGCGCTTTGCCGCCTTTTCAAGCTTCGCCCTTTTCGCGCCCTGAACTTCGGAAAGAATGCCGCTAACATCTGAAGAAAACTTCTTCTCAAATTCCGAGAGCTCCTTCATCTTCTCATCGATGCGCTTTAGGTGGTCGGCAACGGATTTGTCGCGCGAAACCATGTTTTCTGCAAGCTCCTTTTTGGTCTTGTTGTAATCTCCAATGTTTTTCTTCACGGTGTTGAGGAACTGCTCTTTGAACAGGTCGAGTGATTCCATTGCGGCCTCGAGTTTCCCCACATCCACCCTTGATTTAATCTCATCAATTTCCTTCTTCTTTTCCTTAAGCTTCTTGTCCCACTCTATCAGGTTCTCGGCGAAAAGCTCGTCAACATTCGCCGCATACTCCTTTTGGAGTTCTGAAAGGCCATCGGCATGGACCTTTGCAACTTCCTTTTTGTAAGCTGAAAACTCCTTTCTCACATCCGCAAGATAGGAATCAATGTATTTCTTTAGCGAATCGGTTGTTTTCGAGTATTGCGCATCCAGCTCTTTTTCTCGCGAGGTTATCTGCTGGTCGAGCTCTTTCATCCTTGCGATTTTTTCGCCTATCCCCTTGCTGTCAACCTGTGCAATGAGCTTGTCTAGCTCTGAAATCTTGGCCTGCATCCTGCGCGTAAGCTCCTCTTCCTTCTCAAAGCGCAGGCTGTCGATTTTCTGACGCAAATCCTCTGTGAGGCCTTCTGTGATTTTTGACTGCAGCTCAAGCGCGCTGTTTAGCTTCGCCTCATACTCATCCCTTTTGCCTTCCGAGGCGCTCATGAAATCCTCGAACTTCGACTCCATGCCAATTAGTGAAGTGTTGGTTTCGGAAATCATTTGGCTCTTCACGGTGTCAAGGCCTGAAAGGCGGTCATTTAGGGTGTTTAGGAGCTCTGCATTGAACTTGTTCTCGCCCTGTATCTTGGAGAGTGCGTTCTGAACCTTCGCACCCAAATCCTCGAGCTGCTTTGCGCGAGATTCAAGAACATCCTTTAATTCATTTGCGCGCGAATCGAGGTGCGAGTCTATTTTGGTGTAAAAAAGCGACCTCTGCGATTCAAGCACCGTTTCAATCTTCTTGGTTTCAAGCCTCATCTTCTCCGAAATCTTCTGATCAAGCACTGTGCCAAGATCTGCCCTTATAAGCTTCATTTCATTGAGCTTGGCATCCACCGTGGCAAGAATTCCCTTTTCCCAGAGCTCTGAGACATCCTCATCCGAATGCGGATCATGGGCGGCATATTTTGTAGGCTGCTTTTGCACATAAGATGCCGGCTCTGCCTTTTCTGGCTCCGGCTCATCAATTTTCGAGTAAATGTCCTCATCGTTTGGAAAGGTGAATTCCTCTTCCTTTTGCGGCTCGAGAACTTTCATAGCCTGTTTTTCTGGCAGTTTTTCTGGCTGCTTCTCCTGCGGCTTTGAATTCTGCTGCGCCTTTATCTGGACCTGCGGTGAACCCGACATTGATTTTCTGGTTTCGGCAAGCATAGTCCTCGCGGTTTCGGAATCCACTCCAACGCCTTTTAGGTTATCTATAATTTCCCTATCTGATATTCCTAGCTGCAGCAGCTTTGTTATGGATTCCTTCAGAATCGCCCTCTTGTCCAAAATCGAAAACCCCTATAGAAAAATCAGATATAATGGGGATTTCTATTATTTAAGGGTTATTCTTGGGTTTTGGCGTAATTAGCCATCAAGCGTTTTCGCCTGACACTTTTCTTTTCCGTGAATGCGCTTTTCGCTTGACACTTTTCTTTTGGGTAAAGCTTTTTCTTTTCGTGTCAACGAAAAGAAAAAGGTTTGGACCCTGCGGGAATTGAACCCGCACCCCACCCATGCCATGGGTGAATTCTACCATTGAACTAAGGGCCCTTTTGGAAGATTTCTTGTGCGGTGAATTATTTAAAGCAAGCATCTTGTGTGCGCAAAGGGGCGTTTTTAGCCTGAAACCTGCTGTGAGCCTGGGAGATGATAAATCCGCTCAAGAGAGCAGCCGTAGTTCTTTGCGTAAACAAAATCGAGCAATTTGTCATATCTTGACCCTATGCTCTTGCAGCTCCAGAGATAGTACGACCTGTTAGGATAGTGCGCCATCAGCTCCGAATTGCGCCCCTTGAGGTCCAGCGCATAAAGCACATCGCCATCAAAGGCAGTGCCGTTACGTGTTAGGTCATTGCAGGGGGAATCGGCGGCGCAGTTTCCATCAGGCGAGGAGCCCAAAAAAACAATCGCATTTGAAATGCCGGCACCCTGAACAGTGGCGTACACTTCGGATTTTGCAAGTATGCGCTCGTGCCATATTCCGGAAAAATAAGCAAGGAACAGGAGGTTGAATACCACAAAAAGAGCGATTAAGGGACCAGCGGAGATTGAGGGGCTTTTTATTTTCTCAAGCGCGAGCGCGCACAAAATGAAAAGCGCGAAGGCTGCAGGGTAGATGTATCTTGGCCCGAAAGAATTGAACTGCGGCGCGGAGTAGAAAAAATATCCAGCAACAAAAAAGAGGAAAATGAGGATAAGGGGCAAAAAGGCACGGCCATGAACTTTGCGGCTGTGGAAGGCGATTAGCAGCAGCGGAGCATAAAACGGCACCCAGAGGTTTAGCGAAACGAGCCGGTAAAACAGGTTGTTCTCAACTGCCCACCAAAGAGTTTTGCCAACATAGTAGCTGCCATCCCCAAAACCAAGGCCGTCACGCGAATCATATTTTGAGAACGGCATCAGCAGCGGGTCGCCTGTCTGGAAAAAATTGTATGCGAGCGCAATGCAGCCAACCAGCACAAAACCCGCCAAAACCGGCACAAGCCTTTGCACTTCATCTGAAAGTGCGGCCCTGAATCTTATCGCCATGTATAAATTGTAAACTGCAAAACATGCAAGCACAATCACAGCGTCGAATGGGCGGATTATAAGCACTACTCCGATTACAGCCCCCAACAGAAAGTTCGGGGCAAGGCCTTTTTCGCCAGAGAATCTCAGGGCAAGATATGTGAAGAGCGACACGAAGAGGAGCGTTGCCGGCTGCGAGTAATATGTGGAGGAATACATTATCAGGTAAGGGCTCGTTGCCATCAGCAGAGCCGCAATTTTTCCCGTTTTTTCCGAAAAAAAATCCCTGCCGATGAGATAAGTTATGTAAATCGCAAGAACTCCGAAAATTAGGTTCACGATTGCAGGAAAGCCCAAGAGCACGCCGAACATCAGAAAAAGAGGCCAGCCGGGAGGGTATTTTCCGTAGAATTTCCCATCGTCCAGCGTATGAATCACATGAAAAAAATCATTCAGCGGGTGCGATGGCACTGATAATTTTCCCTGCGAGAAAATCTGCGCGGAAATAAGGTAGGAATACTCATCTGCGGATGAGGGAAAATCGAGGAGCACGAACTGGTTTGTGAAAAGGATTAATGCGGCACAAATAACCAAAAGTGCGGGAATGAACTTCTTGCTTGCAAAAAATCCTTCAATTACGCCGCCTTCTTTTGGCTCAACAGGATTTGAAAAATTTTTCTTGCGGCTCATGGGAAAAACCTTTTCCGAAAAAGGTGCAGAAGGTTCAAAGCGCCGTCCCTGAAAGTGCGCAGCTTCATTTTGCCCCTGCGCTCCCTGTAAGGTATGGGAAACTCGGCGCACCGCAACCCCTTTGTGTATGCCTCAACTTTTAGCTCCTGCGAAAACGGCATTCCAGAAGATTCCAGCCGCAGCCTTGGGAGAATTGCGCTCCTGAACACCCACATGCCGGATTGCGAATCGTTGAGCTTCAGGCCGAAAAGCAGGTTGAGCACTGTTGTGAGCGCGGTGTTTCCAAAAAAGTGCGTGCGCCCCATTATCCCGCTCTTGAGGTTGGAGAGCCTGTCAGTTGTAATAAAATCGAGGTTTTGCTCTTCAAGTGCGCGGAGCAGCTGCGGGAGCTTTTCTAGAGGGTATGTAAGGTCGGCATCGCCCGTTGCGATGAAATCCCCTGTTGCATTTTCAAAGCCCGCCTTGTAGGCGTTTCCATAGCCGCGCCTTGGCTCTGAAATAACCTTTGCGCCTTTTGCCCTTGCGATTTTTCCGGTACTGTCTGTGCTGCCATTGTCGACAATTATAACCTCCGTGCGGTAGCCGGATTTTTTGAGAAGGGCAAGGGGGATTGAGCCTATTGTTCCTGCTATGCTCTCTTCCTCATTTAGCGCAGGAATTACAATGCTGACCTTTTTCAAACCAAGACCTTCGCAATAAGTGTAAGGATTGAAAGTGAGAAATGGTATTAAAATGGCGCTGAAAATACCGAAATAGGAATTTTAGGCGTCAGGGGGAAATTAGAAGCACATTATCGCCGCGCAAAAGAACGCGCCCGTATTTGCTCTTCACTTCGCCGCCCGCAAGCTTCTCGGCGTTCTCCAAAACAAGGTTCATGTGAACATCAAATGCTTTTAGCTCTCCGCGGAAGGAGACATTTTCCTTAAGTTCAACAAGAACGCTCTTCCCTATTGAACCGGTTAGCAAATCAAAAGGCCTGACATCATTCATAAAATCACGCTTCCGTATCCTTTGGCTTCATACGGAATAGGGAGCGCAGCTTATTTAAAATGCCGCTAAGAATGCCTCCGCCAGAACCGGTTTCTGAGGCAAGTGGAAGTCCGGCAAGCTTTGCTGCGGCCTTCTGAATACCAACCGCTGCGGGCGAACCCGGCTTTGACATCATTATGGGCGATGGGCTCTCCTGCATCGCGCTTCTTCGCAAATCATCATCATATGGAACAATAGCAAAAACCGGAAGCTCGAGCATCTTCATTATATCGTCCTTTTTTATTTCGCCCTTCTCGCCGCGCACGAAATTAATCAGTATGCCAATAGGCTTGCTTCCGAGGCGCTGCGAAATTATTTTGGCCTTCAAAACATCCGCAATGCTTGTGCTCGTCGGCATTGCAACAAGAAGAACCTCATCGGAAGCCGAAATCGCGGCCATAACATTCTTTTCAATTCCCGCGGCACAATCAAGCAGCACGAAATCGAACTGCTGCTTAATAATCCCAATTACTGACTGCAGCCTTTCGGAATCCACGCGCCTGTAATTTTCCAGGCTTAAACCTGAAGGGACGAACTTGAGCCCTGCTGGGCCGTCATAAATCGCGTCCTGAATGCTGGCTTCGCCTAGCAAAACATCGTGAAGGGTAATTGGGGAATTTTGCATGTTAAGTATTAGTGAGAGGTTTGCCATTGCGATGTCGGCATCCACAAGGCACACATTAAGGCCCCTCTTTGCAAGGGCAATGCCTAGGTTTGCGGTGATTGTTGTCTTGCCAACACCGCCTTTGCCGGAAATTAATGAAATTACCCTGCCCATGACATCACTAACAAAAAAACTATGGCTATAAATAAAAAGCTTCGCACCTTATAAAAAGGCGTAAAAAGCACAGGAAACCCCAAAAAGAGCAAAATCAACACACCACGATTATGTCGCCTGGTGATGGAGCAGGAACGAATCTATTTCGCGGGCAAGTGCGCGAAGTTCAAGCGTTGACAAATCGGAGGACGCCTTTACTATGAAAAGCTTCTTATTCAACTGGAAAATCATGTGCCAATTGCCGGTGCCGTTTGCGCGAACCATTATTGTTTCGCTGCGCGGAATCTCAGAGCGCACGTAGTTGAAGAGCGCGGCGCCGGTAACCGCCTGCGAAACCGCGTTGCCGTTTGTGGACGCTATGGCACTGCCATTTAGCGAAGAAATCACAATTTCATCCACGAGGTGCTTGCGCTTCAATGTTCCAAGGAATTCTTTTACATCAGCAGTATTGGTGTCAAAATGGTATTTTCCCAAATAATCCTCGAAGAATTTTATGTGTGCCGTTGGCTGCGCGGTGTCGTCTATGTCCAGAACCCTTTCGGCGAGCCGCTTGAGCAGCCGCCTTGCACTATTTAGCATTTATTCTCCCAATCCACTTAGCCCTAACTTCTTGAAGATATCCACTTTGGACTCTTCCTTCTTTACAACATCAGTAAGCACAGCCTTTGCGTACTCCGAAGAATACACCTTAGGCAAAAGCCTCCCTATATCGCCCCTTGAAACAACCTTGAGCAATTTGCTTTTGTCGTTAAAAGCGGTTACGAGGTCAACTTGCTGATTCGTAAGGGAAACTATGTCCGCTACAACGTAAACAGCCGCGAAAGAATTAAAAACGTGCGGAAGGGCGGAATCGCCAAAAACAGTCACTCCGTGAAGGTCATATTCGTAAAGTGAAGCGAGAAGGGAGCCTTCCTTGAATATGAGCACCCCTTCCTCTAAGCCATCATAACCGTCAATTGTCGCAACAATGTAGCCTGAGAAGCGCTTGTCAAAAAAACCCTCAAGAAGGCGCTTAACATCCATCTCCCTCAGGTTCAAATCCCTGCTTACAACTTCACCTACGGGCAGATTCATGCAATATCACTTCTAATATCAATTCCCAATAATTCTACCTTTACGGAATTATTAATGATTACCTTAACAAAAATCTATGTAAAAAGGGAGATTTGAGCAGTTAAGGGCGCCTTAACCTTCTGAGTGGGCGCGGCGTCGTTTTTGGCCTTTGAGATTTGAAAAGTTCGGGTTGCCTTGCCCTCAACTTTTCCAGCAGCTTTGGCTCTTCAAGGTAGAAAGTCCCGCCCAAAGGGTCTGCCTTATGCATCGCATAATTCCATTGAGCGACATTTTCCCACACTCGATGAGCCATATAATAGCCACTAAGGACTTCACCCAGTTTTTGCATTTTATTTGACTCCGCTCGGCTAAATTTAGCCCCTCGCTTATAACCCCGAGCGGCATCGAATTTTCTCTTTAGGCTTTCAAGTTCGCGCTCCATTCTATTTACTTCAGCCTCGGATAGTTGCGGCTTTGCCATGTTTAGTAATTGTTTTCCGTTCTTTAAAAAATTACCCCAAAATCTAACGAAAAGGCATTTAAATTGAACCCAATTAGGGATGTTAAGTTAGGGATTTGAAAAAATGGTTGACGGAGATAAGCGATTCCAGAACATGGGCACACTTAAGCCGGGCTCATATGTGCTGATTGATGGCGAACCTTGCCAGGTTAAGGGATTTGAAAAATCAAAGCCCGGAAAGCACGGAGCGGCAAAGGCAAGGATAAGCGCATTCGGGCTCTTTACCGACCAGAAAAGAAACCTGATGAAAGCCACCGATTATGAGGCCGAAGTCCCGATAGTTGATAAGGGAACGGGAAATGTTGTTGCGGTGATGGGAAGCCAGGTCCAGATAATGGACAATGCCGATTACAAAACATATGACATGGAAAAGCCAAAGGACATCTCAGGGCTTGCAAGCGGCATCGAGGTCGAATACATCAAGTGGGGAGACAAGGTGCGCATTGTAAGGAAGAAAGGCGACAAGGCGTAAAGCGAAATAAATTTTAGCTATTTTTCATTCCGGTTTATTTAGTATGGCTTATTCATACTCACCGCACAAAACTAATTTTAATGCCCAATGAAGCCGCATATTCATGCGGGTTGACTGGAGTTTTCATGCAAAGGAGAGATGGCTTGAAAAATTCGGCCATCACGGAATTTACTTTCAAGATGTTGAAGATCACATAATTGTGCAGAAGATAAGAATTCTAGAAGGCGAAGGGAAATTCAGGACAATATTCAAAATAGGTAACAGTTTTGTCACGGCAATCAAGATAGAAAAGGAGAAAAAGATCAAAGTCATAACTATATGGGCATCGAATTCAAGGGAGGTATTGATTTGGAAAAACGCGTCATCGAATGCTTCTGCGGCGGAAAAGCAGACTTGAAATTTGAGGACCTGAAAATAAAAACCGCGGGGATTACCATTAAGGATACGGGATATTACAAGTGCCGCAAATGCGCTGATAAATTCTCAACAAGCGAGCAGATGCATGATATTGACAGGAAACTCAAAACGCAGCTCAAAATGCTTGCAAAGGCGTGAATTCATTTCTTTGTTTCAATCTTCTTGAAAAGTATTTCCCTCGAGCCAAGTTTCGTTCCGGCCTTGAGCAGTCCGAATTTTACATCACCCAGGTTCCCGAGCGGAGCATTGAGCTGCTTTGAAATGCGCTCCGCGGTTTGCGGGATAAATGGCAGGAGAAGTATTGCAATCACGCGCAGAGAATCAAGAAGAGAATAGAGCGCAATCTCAGCTTTTTCGCCTTCAAGGTTCCAGACCTGTGAATCATTCACGTACTTGTTGCACGCTGAGGCGAAAGTAAAAATCTCCGCTAGCGCGACATGCGTTTCGAGCTTGTCCATTGAGGAAATTATTTTTTCGAGGTTTAGTTTCTTTGCAAGTTCTGGGTCTGTTTTCGCTTTTGGAACGATGTTATTGAGCTTTTTTTCCGAGAGCGCCATTGTGCGGTTCAGCAGGTTCCCCAAATCATTTGCAAGCTCGCTGTTGTGGCGCTCAATCAGAAGCTCTGTTGAAAAATTGCCATCTTCTCCGAGCGGGATGTCACGGAGCAGGTAATATCTCACCGTGTCGGTTCCGTAAGTTGAAGCGAGTTCGAATGGGTCAATCATATTGCCCGTTGTTTTGGAAAGCTTCTCTCCGGAAGCCGCGTTGATGAAACCGTGCACGAAAACTTTTTTCGGGGGCTCTATTCCTGCTGAAAAAAGAATTGCCGGCCAAATCACACTATGAAACCACAAAATATCCTTTCCTATTACATGCATATCCGCTGGCCAGAACTTTTTGGATTTTGCAGAAGGATAATCAACGCCTGAGAGATAATTTAGCAAAGCGTCAAACCAAACGTAAATTACGTGTTTTGGGTTATTTTTGAGAGGAATGCCCCATTCAAAACTGGTGCGCGAAACGCTAAGGTCCTTGAGGCCTTCTTTGACGCGGTTGATTATTTCCTGCCTTCTGCGCACGGGAAAAATAAACTCCGGGGTCTTTTCAAAAAAATCGAGCAACTGCTTTTGGTATTTTGACATCTTGAAAAAATAACTCTCTTCTTTTAGCGCTTCCACGGGGCGCTTGTGCACGGGGCAGAGTCCCCCTGAGAGATCTTTCTCCAAATAAAACGCCTCGCACGCGGTGCAATAAAGCCCCTCGTAAGTTCCGAGATAGATATCGCCATTATTAAGAACTTTTTGGAAAATATCACGGCACATATTTTCATGCGCAGATTCGGTTGTGCGGATGAAGCGGTCATTGGAAATGTTCCACTGCGTGCAGAGCTTGTGGAAAAACTTCACCTGCTCATCAACGAACTCCCTGGGCTTCTTTCCGGCCTTTTCTGCAGAGCTTTGTATCTTCTTGCCGTGCTCATCAGTTCCAGTTAGAAAGAAAACATTAGTTCCCTTGAGCCTCTGCCAGCGCGCGATGCAGTCAGCAACTGTTTTTTCATAGGCGTGGCCGAAGATGGGGCTTAGAGTTAGGGTAATCAATTGCGGTTGTGATATAGAAATTGCCCTTTTTGCTTGTAGCCACTTCACCCCCATCGCGCTTAACTTTTAGCTGCTTTTTTGCAGGCTTAACGGAAATTTTTGCTTTGGGCTTAGTTTTTTTCTTCATAAGCTACTTCACCAAGTTTAATCTTCTGATTACATTGGCTTCTGCCAAGTCTAAATCACGCAGCCTATCCTGATGCTGCATATATGGTCTTAATAGGCTAAAAAGCTTAAATAAAGAGGCTTTGCGAGCGATGCCAATACGCCAAAAATCCTGATGCTGAGTTATATGATTGGCTTTAGTTTCTAATTTATAAGTGCATTTAATCCCTAAGGAAAGTAACTTTTCATATGCGGTTTTGAGTAATATTCTATCGTAAGAACCAACCCTGAATCTTGCACGGTTATCATAAATTTTTATTGTGCCTTCAGCATCAACATAACCTGCAAAAAATGACAAAAAATAAGTATCATCCTGCAAAATCCAATCTTCTATTTTATCCACTTTTGGCAATAGAAAAGAGAACGTGTTATTCAAATTGCACTGAAAACTGTAAGTGCCATCATAGTCATAGAAAAAGTAATGACCATATTTTTCAAAGAGACTTTTCATCAGTTCCAACTGGGCGTTTTTAGTCGTGCTTGATTTTATGCAAATTGTAAAAGAGCTGTCTCGTTCACAGCACAAATCGCCTAGCCGGAATCCAATCAGATATGATTTTTCTATCAAATCGCCAGAGAAATCACTTTTTTCATAAATTGTATTTGTTTCCCCGCTTGATCTTGTTTCAATTTTATTGGCACGAAGTTTATCCAATACAACTGAGTGAGAAAGGCCGACCTCTTTGCCAATAGTTTCAAGTGACATTTTTCTTAAAACATACATATCGTAAAGAGTGTCATATTTCAGCGGAACTCTTTTCAATGGGCGCCTTGAAATTCCAAAATTGGCAAGATTGTTCCAAACTGTTGTCCTGCCTATGCCAAGAACTTTTGCGATTTTGTATGTGGAATAACACTTATTTTCATATAAATCGGCAAGGGTTTCTTTTGAAAGAGGAATTTTCTTTTTTGGCTCCCGGATAGGTATTTCATACTTTCTCAACCTATTCTGAATAACAGTTGCATCGCAAGAATAAATTTTAGCTATTGCATAGGTGGATTTCTTTTCTGAAATATAAAGCCGGCTAAGTTCATCTTTATCAATCGGCACTTTAGCTGACATAATATCAACTCCTCAACTCTAAAAGAAAAAGGTTACTAGGGTTCGGTGCCGGTGTCAAGTATGGCATAACTGAACAGCGAATTATGGACGGACGATTCATTCCAAATCGCCTCCGAATTCTGAGAGTATCCATAACTCCCTGTCAGTCAGCTCTTCTTCATTATAGGCTGACCTCATTGCACTCCTAAACTCTTCTTTTGATGGAAATTGTATTTTCAACATTAAACCACCTCCGAAAAACAATTTTCCGAAGACGGCTCGGGGCTTTTGGAGGCATTAAATCCTTTTGGATTCACAAGAAGACGAAAGGTTTAAGCCGAGAAAAGCCCAGCCGTAGGAAAATTGTCGGAGGTGGCTGTTGAAATAATCCACCAGACCGAAGTCTCAAACCGAAAGAATATATTCGGGAACGGCTTTTAGTTTTAATATGAAACGATTTAGTAGAGCCGAGTTAGGGCTGGCGCCACCACCCATTCCCAAGGACATAATAATTACATCTCACCCTAAAGGAAGGAACCGAGAGAGGCTTGTTACCGCACTCTTCAAAATGAAAGCTATAACTCCATCTCAGGCAAGAGAGGAGCTTGGCCTTATACATACAAGAAGAGTTACCGGTCCAATTCCACGGTCTATTGATAGGCGAAAGGCAACAGACCGCGCATCTCAGGCGGTTCTTGAAGCAGGCTTTTATCCTAAAGGCAGAGTTGGAGACGCTGCAATAGTTGGCAGCAGAGTGCCTGCAAATACTCACACTCAAACATATTATCGCCAAGGGGCAGACCAGCCAGATATTGCAACAGATGTTAGGCGGGTTAGAACTGAACTGCACGGAAAATGGAATAGAACACCCATACGCCTTTATTCGGTAGAACAAGGACAGTTGCCAGATTCAATGCATCTAAAAGGCGCGGCTAGGGCAGTTTCACATTTAAGCAGGGGAAGCAAAATACATTTTAGGGGATTTGATGAGATTGTGCCTACCCTAGCTGAGCACGGAATGTTGGATAGAATACCCTCAACGCCTTTAGGCTATGAACATGCAAGGGCAAAACATAATCCTTTTCGGATAGTTGGAAGATTTTTGGAAGTGAGTGATAACCCGCAGCATTATTCAAAATTTAGCATTCTTTCAAAAGGCAAAATGCCATTTTCAAAACTTGCCAAAAAAATGGATGGGCAAAAAGTGGGGGCCAGACGTGAAGATGAGGCTCTTGCAAATCTTCTTCTCAAAGAAAAAGGGATTAATTGCAAAATTGTCTGGGTTGCAAACCCCGAAGAAGCTGTGAGCAAAGGCGTTGTAGACTTTGCATTTGGGCATGTGACATCAGGTGGCACGGCAAAAAAACACGGATTGCACTGGAATCCAGTTTTATGGTCGTCACAAGTTGCAGTCGTTCACAAAGACGCCCTGAAAAATCCAAAAGTCACACGGTTTTTGGCCGAGTTGAAAAAACAAAAGGCCTTGCATAAATTATAAAAAAACTAATTATAATAAGGAGGTCGCTTAGAAAAAGCGGATTGAACTTCTCTTTGTGAAAAACCTGCTGACAAACAGTCTTTTTCACTAGCGCCTGCAAGCCGTGCATCCAATGCATCGTAACCTGCACTCCTTAATTTAGGCAAGATAAATGGTTCAGTTTCTAAAACTTTTTTAAGAGGGGTGGTTATTATCATCTTCTGAAAATCCGCTTTTCCAAAACCGAGATCAATCAATTCGCCCCTCGAATAACCGTGTGTTACTAATTGACCAACAGAAAAACCCCTTGCTTTGAGAACGCTAGCATTAAGCCGTCTTGCCAGCAATTGTTTAACACTGGGCCGAGTTGGCTTGGGCACAAAAAACAATCTAGTTAAGTCCTCAAATGGCATTGCCCTTGTCATGCCTTTAGCAGTTCTAGTTGATTTGGGTAATTGACCTTTTTTCAGCATATAATATCTACAATACAAAAACGATTTCCAAAAATATAAATCTTCCGCTATTGCGATTTTAGAAAAAATATGAGGATTTTGTTTTAAGGATATAAAACGGTTAGCCCATTACCGGAAGTGCGCATTTGCTTTCCTGAAAAATGCGTTGCAAAAAGGTGGGAAACCGAATTCAATCCGCTTAACTTCGATTAGCGCGTTATTCAGTAAGTACGTTTACAATACGCAAATTCTCCTAAATACGCGCAAAATTAGTGGGGTTAGAACCGTCAAGCCTATCGAGTCCCAGCAGGGACGAAGATAGGGTGCGCACCCAACAGACGCAACTGTTGAGCCGCACCGGCAATGAGGTCTGCTTTGGTTTAAATCCTGAAAATGGGCTAAATAGGTGTGGTGTATATGGCGCAAAATGATCTTGGGCTCATGAAAAGGGACGATAACCCTTTTGTTGAAAAGTTCGAATCCTTTTTCAAGAACAGGTGCATGAAAGAAATCGAGCACCTTGTGGCGGAGTACCCGGCCAAAAGAAGCCTCATGATTGATTTTCGCGAAATCGAGCACTACGATTTCGGGCTGGCTGATGAGCTGCTTGCAAACCCCGATGTGTGCTTAGAGGCCGCGAACGAGGCAATAAAAAGAATCGATGTCCCGCGCCTTGGAGTGGATGACAAGAGCTTTGAGCCGCACATCCGCGTATTTAACCTCCCGCTTGAAAAGCAGCCGATTCTGCGTGACATTAGCGCAGCGCACATCGGAAAACTAATTTCAGTTGAAGGGCTTGCAAGGCTTGTAACGGATGTGCTGCCGCGCCTCAAATACGCCACTTGGAAGTGCACAAGATGCGAAGCTGCGTACAAGGTTCCGCAGACAAAAAACCAGACAAGAACGCCAACAATGTGCAGCGAGTGCAAAAACCGAACCTTTATTTTGGAAGAAGAGACAAGCGAATTCGATGATTATCAAAAAATACAGGTGCAAGAGCCTCTTGAACTCATGAAAGGAAGCGAGCAGGCAACAAGCCTTGACATTTATGTGACCGATGATTTGGTAAACCAGATACGCCCAGGGGACCGCACAAAAGTTACGGGAATTGTAAGGCTAATGCCCCCCAAGGAGAAAAAAGTTATTTATGGAAGATATTTAGAGGCACTGCATGTTGAGGAAACCGCAAAAGAATTTGAGGAAGTTGTGATACTCCCAGAAGAGGAAGTGGAAATCAAAAAGCTTGCATCGCGCGAGGATGTTTATGATTTACTTGTGCAGAGCATTGCGCCGCACATTTACGGGCATGAAATAATGAAGGAAGCCATTGCAATGCAGCTCTTTGGAGGAGTGAAAAAAAACCTTCCAAACGACCAGCACATCCGCGGAAACATCCATGTTCTCCTTGTGGGAGACCCTGGAATGGCAAAGTGCGTTTCGGGAGAGACGAAAATACTTCTTGCGGACGGAACATCTAGAAGAATGGACAGGCTTGTGGAAGAGTTCCTTGCAAAAGAGGAAAACGTAAAACTGGATGACGGCGTTTACTCGCAGGCTCACGGGAGCATACCTCTGATGGATGGCAATGGCAAGCTTAAGGACGGGCAAATTGTCAGGGCAATTCGCAGAAAGCCCGTGGAAATGTTTGAAATAACAACGAAGAGCGGGAAGAAAATAAAGGTCACGCACACGCACCCGTTCTTTATCCCGTATCACGGAAAAATAAAGGCAGTGAGGGCGCAATACCTTGACACGAATGATTTTGTTGCAATCCCAAGAAAACTTGAGCTCAAAACCGAAATGCAGCGGATGGAAAAGCCAGAAATTGGCAAAACCAACGCGATTCACATCAGGGTGCCGAAATTTCTCAATGAAGAAGTGGCAAGGTTCATGGGATATTTCTGCGCCGAAGGCTATTCGAGGGAATCCGAATCAACGATTGAGCTGAAATTCACGAATTCGGACAAGGAAGTTTTGTATGACTTTTCACAGATATCCGAAAAGGAATTCGGAATAAAACCGCATTATGGGGAAAGGGAAGGGAGCACGGAAGTAATTGTGAGCGGGGTTGAACTCGGAAGCCTGCTCGAAAAAAACGCCCCGAATTTGCTCAAAAGTTCCTTCCACAAGGCGGTGCCGGAAAAAATACTCAAAAGCCCGCTTGAAGTGAAAAGGCAGTTCCTGCGCGGGTATTTCGAGGGCGAGGGGCATGTTCGGGCTGATGAGCGCATGATAGAGGCGGTGACTGCAAGCAGGGAGCTTGCTGAAAGCGTGCAGCAAATGCTCCTGGAATTTGGAATTATAGGGTTTGTTGAAGAGGGAGAGAGGTACGCGGCAAATACCGAGAAAAAAATCCGCAGGATATACCAAAGAATAAGGATTGGGGGGAAATTTGCAGTAAAATTCGCAAAAGAAATAGGATTTATAACCAAGAGGAAGAGCGAGGCGCTAAGAAAATTTGTGCTTAATGCAAAGAAGGAAAACACAAACACCGATGTCGTGCCGGGCATTTCAGAAGAACTTAAAAAAGCGAGGAAATCACTTGGACTGAGCCAGTTTAAAATGGGGGTTCCAAGAACAACTTACCAGCATCTTGAACGGGGCGATAGGAATCCGAGCAGGGAAACGCTGCAAAAAATAGCGCTGGGGCTTTTGGAGAAAATGGAGAAACAAAATAGTTATGATGCGGGCGTGCAGGAATCAGTGCTCAACATACACAAACAGGCATTCTCCGACCTTTTCTGGGACAGGATAGAGACAATACGCAAAATTCCAAATGAAGAGTGGATATATGATGTTGAAGCGGAGCAGTTCCACAATTTCATTTCAAATGGGATAATTTCGCACAACTCCGCGATTTTGCGCGCAACCGATTCAATCGCGCCAAAATCCATTTACGTTGCGGGAAAAACAACTAGCGGAGCGGGAATATCTGCAAGCGCAGTAAAGGATGAATTTGGAGAAGGCGGCTGGACATTAAAGGCAGGAGCGCTTGTGCTCGCATCCGGCGGAATGGCAATGGTTGATGAATTTGATAAAATGGAAACCGAGGACCGCAGTGCCATGCACGAAGCGCTTGAGCAGCAGAGAATTTCCGTTGCAAAGGCGGGAATCGTTGCAACGTTCAAGACCGAAACAAGCGTACTTGCGGCGGCAAACCCGAAATATTCAAGGTTTGACCCCTACACCCCATTTATTGAGCAGATTAATTTGCCACCCACACTTATCAGCAGGTTTGATTTATTTTTCATGATAAAGGATGTTCTTGACAGGACCAAGGACGCTGAAATCGCAGGGCACATACTAAAGAGCCACAAAGCAGGAGAGATGATGCTCCAGCGCGAGAAGAAAGGGATAAATTCGAAAAATCAGGAGCTTGAGGAAATCAAGGAACTCATAACCCCGAAAATTTCAGGGGACATGCTCAAGAAATACATATCATACGCAAGGCAGAATATTTTTCCGATACTTTCAAACGAGGCAATGTCTGAAATTCAGGAATTTTATATTACTCTCAGGGACCAGGGAAGAAAAGAGGGAGCTTACGCGGCAACGCACAGGCAGCTTGAAGGATTAATCAGGCTCTCGGAAGCTTCGGCGCGCGTTAGGCTCTGCGATGTAGTGGAGAGGCAGGATGTTGAGCGCTCGATTCGGCTCGTGAAAACTTCCCTGCAGGACATGGTAACGGACCCTGAAACCGGAAAGATTGACATTGATATTATTACGAGCGGGCAGACGCACACAACGCTCACGAATCTCAAGAACATTTTGAAAATCATAAAGGAGAAATCGCAGGAAGTTGACATGGTGCCGATGGAGGAAATAATCACCGAAGGGAAGGCGCTTGGAATAGAATCTGACAAGGTGCGCGATTTGATTGCAAAGCTGCAGAAGAGCGGGGACATCTATTTCCCCAAATATGGGTTTGTGAAGTCGACGTGAATTAATACGCTGCCGGCAGCGTCCCCCGCGGATTATAAAACTTTACAGCACCTAATTCTGCAATGGGAATAAAGGAAAACTACGCCTCGCTCCAGAAGGAAATCGCGCAGGCGTGCGTGAAGGTTCGCAGAAACCCAAAAGAGATTACAATTGTTGCGGTTTCCAAAGGGCGCACGGTTTTACAAATACGCGAAGCGGTTTCTTTGGGGCTAACTGATATCGGCGAGAGCAAGGTTCAGGAACTCGAGGAAAAATATCCTGACCTAAAAGAGCTCGGAGCGGACATCCACCTCATCGGGCATCTGCAGGGAAATAAGGTGAAGAAAGCCGTGGAAATGTCCGATTATATCCACTCGGTTGATTCTCTCACGCTCTTGCGAAAAATCCACTACGCGGCGCTTGACATGAACAAGGTGCAGAACATCTTTTTGCAGGTGAATACTTCCGGAGAAGCGCAGAAATCGGGGATGAAACCGCAGGAAGTCGAGGCGCTTCTAACAACCCTTAAGAACCTCCCGTACGGGAACGTCAAATTCATCGGGCTAATGACCATTGCTCCGCTAACAGAGGACATGGAAAAGTGCCGCGAATGCTTCCAGGCGCTTTATGATGTGAAAGAGCACCTGAATTTGCACCACCTCAGCATGGGAATGAGCAATGATTTCAAAGTTGCAATCGAGGAAGGCGCAACGGTGCTACGGATTGGAAGGAAAATATTTGGGGAGATGGAATGGGAAATCCGCAGAAATTTCAACGGATGAAGAGGTCTTTAAGCAAAATAATAAGTTGACTTTGAAAATGATATAAGATTGCTTTAAATTCAGTTAAAAGTTTATAACTTAATAATGCGCGAACCGAGAAAACCAAGAAAAAGTAACCAAATCGCCTCAGCCGAACAGAGAGAACTTTTAAGAAAAGCCCACGCCCAAATACTCACCCCTCTTGTGCGTAAACAAGCTGACAGATTAGCTGGAGTCAGAAGGAAAAAATACGACCATTCTGATAGGATATGGAGTGACTCTGAAATATTAAAAGCTAGATTATGGTTTATGTCAGAAAGAGTGGAGTATTTGCCTGAAGGTGTCCCTTACAAGATTTCTGGCCATAAAGAAGTAGTGATACGAGGCGGCACATTTGTTGGTGGACTCAACCAGCCACTTATAGTAGTTTCTGACAGACTTACAGAAGTAGAGAGGAAAACTGTTGCAAGGCATGAATATGTTGAATGGCAAAGATTCCAAGGAACTGATGAATCTGCAGGCCATAATACAGCAAAAAGAATGGACAACCCAAGACTCCGAAAAGCTATTCGGCGAAAACTTGATGTAAAGCGAAACCCAGCACCATAATAAGTTGCCCTCGCAGAGCAACCTATTTATTCTCTGATTGCATTAATTGTCGCATGAACCACAAGCTCATGGCGCAGCTTCTTGTGCTATTTGTTGTCACGCAATCAATTGGCCTCTTTGCCGGAAATTACCTTGTAAAGGAGCAGATTGCAGTTACAATAGTAAACGATGACAAGGAATCGGTGGACAACAGCTTAGGGCTAATTGCATGGATTTTGGGAACAACTGTTGTGCTGCTCGCGCTGATTGCCTTCGCTCCGGCTTGGCTGTTTTCAATAGTTATTAAGGCAGTTGAATCGCTTGCAATATTTTCAACCGCAATCATCGTGATTGCGCCGGCTGAGCCATCTGAAATAATCGGGTACGGAGCGGCACTTTTGCTTGTTGCGCTGCGCATAATATTTAGCAAAAACCTCTGGCTGAGAAATATATCAAGCATCGTTGCAACCGCGGGAGCGGGGGCTTTAATCGGCGCAAGCCTTGGAGTGCTTCCGATACTTGTGTTTCTCATACTCCTCTCAGCGTATGATTTCATCGCGGTGTTCAAGACAAAGCACATGGTAAAGCTAGCAAAAGGGCTCACGGGAAAAAATCTTTCATTCACTTTCGCGCTTCCGACCAAGGAGCACCAATTTGAACTTGGCACGGGAGACATGGTTGTGCCGCTTGTGTTTTCAGTCGGGCTTCTTGCGCAGGCTCAGGGAGCATTTCCATTTCCGCATTATCTTTTTCCATCAACCGCAATCCTTGTCGCCTCACTTGCAGGGCTTGTGATTACACTTGATTACGCCTCAAAGCACAAGGGAACACCGCTCCCTGCACTGCCGCTTCAGGCAGCGCTCATGGTGGTTGTTTTTATTGTGCTGAAATTGGGCGGATTTTGATTGGAAAATACTTGGATTCAGAAGTGAACGCCCTTAAGAGCGGCAAACCCATAATACGCCGCAACTCCGAGCGCAATGTATCTGAATGTTTTGCCAAGAAGCGCCGCTATGAAGAATTTTTTCGGATTGTACTTGATGAACCCTGCTGTGACTCCTATAATATCAAATGGAAATGGAACAAGCGCCATCATGAAAATGAATGCCATTCCCTTCTGCTCAAGTTTCCCGCGGATTTCCTTAATCTGCGTGAACTCCTTCTCGCGTATTTTTTCCGCGGTTTCAACCCCCAAAAGCCCCGCAATATAGGCGCTCATCTCCCCGATTCCTGCGCCAACTCCCACAACGGAGCAGAGGATAATGACATTAAGCAGGCTATCTGACTGTGCGTTGATTGCAATCACAAGAAGGTCGATTGGAAGAGGAAGAAACACGGTCGCGTTTGCGATAATTGAAGCTATGAAAATCCCAAGAAGCCCATACCCTGTTGCAAGCTCGCGCACAAGAGAAGCGTGCGTGAAAATGTAATAAGTGATTGCAAGAAAAATCGTGGCTATAAGGCCGATTTTCAGCTTATCGGAAGTGCGCTCATCCATGGCGAAATAAGGGGTTTCTCGCTTAAAAATAATTTGCATTAGCAGGAATTGGGATTGGATGGCATTTGGCGAAGTCTTTGGCGAGGAACGCCAGGCTTTGGGTTTTTAAGGGTTTAACAATCAAGGTTCTTTATGGAATACGACAAGATGCTAAACAGGCTCTATATGTCACTGCCGGAAAGAACGGTCTCAAAAGAGAGATTTGAGCTTCCGGTGCTTGATAGCAGCGTTCAGGGAAAGAAAACCATCATAAGGAATTTCTCGCAGGCTCTCAAGGCAGTGAAGCGCGAGGAGAAGCAATTTTACAAATACCTAACAAAAGAAACAGCAACAGCGGCGGTTCTGGATGAGGGCAAACTAACAATGGTAGGAAAATTTTACCCCGACCAATTAGGAAAACTTTTCACAAATTATCTAAATGAATACGTGCTCTGCCACGAGTGCAAAAAGCCGGACACGGAAATAATCGAGCGCAACGGGATAAAGGTTCTAAAGTGCACGGCGTGCGGAGCGCTAAGCCCTCTGAAAAAAATTGGGTGACACACCGGCACGGCCAAAAGCGTGAAAATGATTGTTATGCAAATGGAAAATGCAGTGACGGTGTGAGAAGTGTATTGCAAAACGTACGAAACGCAGAACGGAACAGTTCTTGCGGCGTGCGATGAGGAAATAATTGGAAAAAACCTCGTTGAAGGGCAATATGATGTCACAATCGAAACCACATTCTACAAGGGCGAGATTGTAAAAGAAGAAGAACTTGCGCAAATGCTTTCCGGCGCCGCGAGCATAAACCTCTTTGGCAAAAAAACCGTAAGCGTCGCGCTCAAACAAGGGTTTTTAACGGAGAAGGACATTATTAGGATTGCAGGCGTTGAGCACGCAGTTATTTTCAAGATGTGAAACAACGCAAATGCGCGTTGGGGGCATCAGGTTGCACGGGACTTGGCTCGCTGCGCTCGCAATAGGAAAAACAGAAAAGACGTGAAAACAAATGGGCAAAAAAGAAGAAGAACAAAAGGCACAGGCATACGAAGACCAGATGCGAAAGCTTCGCTTGCCGCGCCGCGACAACCTTGAAATGTTCGGGGTTGTAATACAGCTGCATGGCTCGGGGCAAGTGAAAGTGCTCTGCGAGGATGGCCTTGAGAGGAACTGCAGAATACCCGGAAAAATGAGGAAGAAAACATGGGTAAAGGACCGCGACGTCGTTATAATTAAACTCTGGGATTTCCAGCAATCAAAAGCCGACATTGTATGGCGCTTTTTGGGAGTGCAATCTGAAAACCTCAAAAGGCGCGGGCTTCTAACAAAGCTGCCGGTTTAATTGAGCAGCATTTTTGCTTTGTGCATTGCCACGGAGCAAGCAAAACTGATTTTAACCCTCTTGACACATTAATCTGTCAATGGAACCAGACGACTATTTCGATGATGAGGACTTTGAAATCCTAAAGCGGCGCATAAAGGACGACCGCGACCGCAGGATATTCCAGCAGGTGTTTGATTCCAAAACACTTGATGCGATACAATCACTTGCCCAAAAAGGGCTCTTTGAAATTGTTGAGCATGTGCTAAGCACGGGAAAAGAGGCGCACGTTTTCATTGCAACAGATGCCGGCGGCAAAAAGCGCGCAGTAAAAATCTTCATGATGGAGACCACTCTTTTTGGGAAAATGAACCAGTACATCGTGGGCGACCGCAGGTTTGAGAATTTGCGAAAGGACAAGCGAAACCTTGTGATTGCGTGGACGAAAAAAGAATACAAGAACCTGATGATTGCAAACGAAGCGCGCTTGCCGGTTCCTATGCCCCTTGGATTTCGGGAAAATGTGCTGGTGATGGAATTCATTGGTGAGGGCGAGCATGCCGCGCCGCGGCTAAAGGACATTGTGCCTTCGCGCGCTGAGCTTTCTGAGTATAAGGAGCAAATAATTGATTTCATGGCGCGGTTGTACTTGGCAGGGCTCGTGCACGCCGACCTTTCAGAATACAACATCCTTGTAAAGGAAGGGAAATTGTATGTGATTGATTTTGGGCAGGCGCTTTTGCTCACGCACCCGAAGGCAAAGGAATTTTTCGAGAGGGATGTAAAGAACCTTGCGAACTATTTTACGAGAGCAGGGCTTGAAACGGAGTACAGCGAGCTGTATGCCGCGGTGAAGGCGAAAAAAGATGCGCTTGATAAAAAGAAGAAAGCGAAGAAATAAGCAGAATAATTGCCACAAAACCAAAATAATGGCTTAAAACCGCAAAATAAGCCAAAATAACCCGTTTTCTCACCCACAGCAATTATAATAATATATAGTATTTATTGTGTAAATGGAGGACTCTGAGATACTGCTGGTTCCGCACGACCGGCTTGGCGCAATAATCGGCAAAAGCGGCTCAACCCGCAAGGAAATCGAATCGCGCACAGGAACGAAAATAACAATTGACAGTGCGGAAGGCGAAGTTGAAATTACAAGAAAATCAGACCCTCTCGGATACTTCAAGGCTTTAAGGATTGTGAAGGCAATTGCAAGGGGGTTTTCCCCAGAACACGCATACAGGCTTTTGAACGAGGAATGCATTTTTGAACTTATAGAGCTTCAGGAAGAACTTGGCAAGAATCAAAGCAGAATGAAGGCAAAAAAGGGCAGGGTAATAGGCGCTCACGGGGCAGCACGCGAAGAAATAGAGGAAGACACAGGAGCCAACATTTCAGTTTACGGAAAAACAATAGGAATCATAGGAAGTGAGGAGGAAGTTGCAAAGGCAAAAAGGGCAATTGAAATGCTGCTCGGGGGCGCTGCGCACTCGATGGTGTTTAGTTCCCTCCGAAGAAAGCAGCACGGGGAAAAATTCGACCTCTGAAGTTTTAATTTGAATGCAGGATTATTTGATTTTATTTTTGGGTGAAATGAGTGGCTGAAGACGAAAAAAAGATTGTGGAAAAGGAAGAAAAAGGCCCAAGCGCCGAGGACATTGCAAAGGAATTCAAGGAGCACTCGGTTGCGGAGTTCTTCAAAAAGAACATGCAAATGCTTGGCTTAACAGGAAAAATCAAGACACTTACAACAATTGTCCACGAATATGTCACGAATTCTTTGGATGCGTGTGAAGAGTCCAAGATACTTCCAGATATTGAAGTGCAGATAAAAGAGCTCGGAGAGGAGTACTACGAGGTTACGGTAAAGGACAATGGCCCGGGGCTCACGCAGGAAACCGTTGGAAAGGCGCTTGGAAAACTGCTTGCAGGAACAAAGTTTCACAGGATGATGCAGCTTCGCGGCCAGCAGGGAATAGGCGCCGCGGGATGCACAATGCTCTCGCAGATTACAACAGGAAAGGCAACGAGCGTAATTACCGGCACAGGAAAAGGAAAGCCTTTCAGCGCGGAAATCACAATCGACCCTAAAAAAAACGAGCCCAAGATTGCGAACTTTACCGAACTCAATAAGGAATTTCAGGGAACAATTATCAAGGCAAAGTTCAAGGGCGTAAAGTATGTGAACTCGGAGCAGGCGCCGCTTGAGTATTTGCGAAGAACCGCTGTTGCAAACCCGCACGCGCAAATAACACTAATAGAGCCGAGCGGCGAGAAAAGTGTTTTCAAAAGAACGCTAAAGGAAATACCCGCGCGCCCGACTGAAATGAAGCCGCACCCTAAGGGAGCAACGATTGATGACCTTATCACGCTTGCAAAATATGCGGATTCTAAAAAAGTCTCCTCGTTTTTGAAGAACAGCTTTGATAGGTTCGGAGACAAGGCAGTTGAGGAAGTCGGAAAAGGGATTTCCTTTGACATAAACAAGGACCCAAAGCAGCTCACTTGGGATGAGGCAGAGGAAGTAATAAAGCAGTTCAAGAAAATCACATTCATTGCCCCGCGCACGGATGGGCTTATCCCGATTGGAGAGGACAGGATTGCAAAAAGCCTAAAGAGCATTGTAAACCCCGAGTTCCTCTCGGTGATAACAAGAAAGCCATCAGTATACAAGGGCGGATTCCCATTCCAGATTGAAGTTGGAATCGCCTACGGCGGAAACGCCGGGAGAATGGGAGACACAAATGAAGAAGGCCAGCAGCAGAGAAGAATTGAAATAATGAGGTTTGCAAACAGGGCGCCGCTGCTCTTTGACACAGGCGGATGTGCAATTTCAAAGGCCGTGCAGAGCATCGACTGGAAAAGGTACGGAATGAAAGATTATGAAAATGCGCCGCTTACTATTTTTGTGAACCTGATTTCTGTGCATATACCATACACGGGCGCAGGAAAGCAGGCAATTAGCGATGAGGACGAAATTATGGAAGAGCTCCGACTTGCGCTCATGGAAACCGGAAGGAAAATTTACACATACATCGGCCACCAGAGAAGGGCAGCGGAGAAGGAAGCAAAGAGGAAAATGTTTTACAAATATGCAACTGAAGTCGCATCGGGCGTTGCGGACCTTACGGGAAAGGCCAAAAAAGATGTTGAAACAAAGCTGCATGCGCTTGTTCTAAAGCACCTCAAGATGGAGGAGCAGAAAGAGAAGGAAATGGATGAGAAGGGCGAAATACCTGAAGATGAAATAGAGAAGGATTATGAAAAGAGAAAGGCGAAGGAGAAAAAAGAGACCGATAAGAAGGCTAAGAAAAAGGGCGGCAACGCGGAAGGCGAGGGTGAATAAGCATGGGAGATAAGGAAGTCATCAAAAAGCTTGAAAACATAGGGGAAGTCCTGCTAAAGCAGATTGAGAAAAGCGAGAGCCCAAGCTATGAAGTGCCGGTTAGAAACCTCAACAACATTTTCTTTGACAAGAAAACCGGAACGATTAAGCTCGGGGACAAGATGAGCGAGAGGCAGTTCCTCAATATCGCGCACAGCAGAAAATTCATGCAAACCGTGCTCGTTGCCGCCGAAATTAAAAAAGTCATAGAATCCAAGGCCACTGTGAGCATCAGGGATTTGTACTACGCGCTAAAGCACACAATCGAAGGGACTAACGAAAACACCTTTGAAGAGCAGGGCGAGAGCATAACCCCAAATGAAACAGTTCTTGTGAGGATGAATGGCGAACTGAAGCTGACAACGGCAGATGAAGTTGTGCAATTTGCCCTCAAGAATGGAACCGTGGAAATTGACGAGCCCGGAAGAAAAATAATTTCGGTAAAGGGGATAAAGGTCGCAGGGTTTGATGAAAAACAGAAAATAAGGGAATTCGAAAGCCAATACATAATTGTGCACCCGCCAAACGAAACAGTGAAAATAACAACAAGTGCGGGAAGGACTGTAAAGGTAACAAAGTCACACAGCATTTTCACTGCAAATGATGGAAAGCCCGTTTCGGCATTCGCAAAAGACCTCAAGGTCGGGGATTACATTGCACTCCCGAGGAGAATTGAAATTTTGGAAAACAAAGAGCCAATAAACCTCATCTACTCAATAATAAAAAATGCGCCTGAACAAAAAATCAAAAATGTATATTTGAAGGCCGATGCAAAGACAATAAATGAAATTTTGTCAAGGATAGGGAAGGAAAAATTAAGGGAAGCCATAGGCAAAATGGGTTTCAAAAACTCCTGGAGCGATGTTGCGGCCAACTGGAAGCACTGGAAAACCCTGCCAATCGGATTAATAAAGGAGACAAATCCGAACGTCACTGACCTGCTTGAAAATATTGTGATATCCGGGAAGGGCGGAAGAAATTGTTACAAGCCGATTGTGCAAAAAGACAGAAGCCTAGGGGTAGTATTGGGCTCATTGCTAAGTGAAGGATGTCTTGAAACGGTTGAGAGGAAAAGGCCGGAAAAAAGAATCTCAATAAGCAACAAATCAAAAGAATTCCTTGCAGAGTTTACACGGGCGTTTGAGGCATCCTTTGGGGAATGCTCTTCAAAAAAGCCGCTTGCACGCAAAGATGGCACATTCATAATTAATGTAGGGTACGACACCTTGGAAAAAATACTCGAATATGGAATCGGCCTCAAATTTGAAAAGGCATGGGACAAGGAAGTGCCTAATGCAATGCTTGACGCCCCTGCCGAATGTATACAGGCATTCCTTTACAGTTTTAGGAAAGGGGATGGAAGCAGGGGGGCAAGGTTTGAGATACGGTATCATACTACAAGCGAAAAGCTTGTGAACGCAATAACGTTCCTTCTCCTGCGGCAAGGGCTATTCCCAAATATTTATGAATACAAGAAAAAAGCGCCATCACATATGGCATATGAAGTAAGGGTCGGCAATAGGGATTATTCAAAGGAACTTTCAAAAACTACCGGCGACTATGACATCATGTTTGAAAAGCTAACGGCACAGTCCAGCGACAGGATACCGGGAATAGCCGGCATCATTGAAAATGCAAGAGAAACCATAACTCTTGACGGGCATGCGCACAAAACGCTCAATTTCAATCAAATTAAGGGCAATAAGGGCACAAGCAGGCCGATGCTCTCAAAAATAATCAAGGCATTCGGCTCTGACTCCAATTCATACACGGAGCAATTGCAGGAAATACTGCAATCCGATATCTACTGGGACAAAATAAAATCAATAGAACCTTCGGAAGTTCCTGAATACACAATGGATTTCACCGTAAGGCCGGTACAGAATTTTATAGGCGGAAGGGGCATGATGCTTTTGCATAATTCGGACCCCTGCATTGAAGACATCGAGGCTTCACTTGATTTGCTGCGCGAAGAGCTGCACCTTGCGGCATCCGCGAAAGGAATAATTGCAGGAGATGTGCAACTGCGCGATGGCAAAGACAGCATTGATCTTTCAAAAATGGGCTCAGGCGGCTGGAGCGTTCCATCAAATGTCGAGCCAGAGCAGATTGAATTCAAGAAAGTGAAGGCAAAATACGTGCTCTTCATTGAAAAGGATGCAGTGTGGAGAAGGTTTAACGAGGACCAGTTCTGGAAAGAAAACGGCTGCATAATACTTACAGGCAGGGGCCAGCCAGGAAGAGGAGAGAGAAGGCTTGCGCAAAGGCTCAACAAGGAATTCGGTCTTCCGCTATATGTTCTGTGCGATGCCGACCCTTGGGGAATGTACATTTACTCGGTTATAAAGCAGGGCTCGATTTCACTCTCATACTCAGAAGAGAAGCTTGCAACCCCGCAGGCAAAATTCATCGGGCTTACAACAAGAGATGTAGAAACTTACAAAATCCCAAAAGAAGTCACAATCAAATTAAATGCACTTGACTCAAAAAGGCTTAAGGAAATGGAAAGCTATGAGTGGTTCCAGAAGAAGGAGTGGAAAGAGGAATTCGCAAACATGAAGGAGAAGGCATACAAGCTCGAGCTTGAAGCTCTTTCAAAGAAGGGAATCAGGTTCATAACTGAAGAATATGTCCCGCGCAAAATCAAGGAAGAGGACTTTTTGCCTTAATGAATTTTCATTTCAGGCCAACCGAAGGTTGCCGCCGTAACGCCGGAGGCTTCCTGTGAGGAAAAGGGCTTTTTGCCGTGAAATCTTTTAACATTTGGATTTTTCCCAAAACAAAGCCCGCGGCAATAACAATAAAAAGCACCAAAAAATCCCTTCCAAAATCTGCGATGCTATAAAGCGCGCTTGGATGCGAAAATGTAAGCCAGTAGCCCAAATTGTGCAGGAAAACCGCTATGAAAACGATTTTTGAAAGGCGCAAAATATCAAAACCTTTCATCAAAAACCCGTACACAAGTGCAAGAATTGCAATTGCAATATGTGCAAGCGTGTGAAATGCATAATCCAAAAGGATTGCCTGCTGCGGGAAAGAGCCGGAATTAAAAACGCCCACAGCCCCATGGCCGAATAAGAGGAAAAAAATTGCGCACTTTGCCCAAATTATTATCTGAAGGGAAATATAGGATAGTTCCGTTTTTGACAATTTGGCGGCAAGCATTCATACTAGAAAAGTTAATAATCATTAAAAAGCTTTAACAAAAAAAGGCATTAATCCAATCTATTTTTTCTTGAACGGCCACAGATTCAGGTAATGGTCCTCATCAAACATTATGAGCACCTCAAGGCCGCTGATTGCGCCCCCGAAGAGATTTTTTAGCTCCGAGAGCTCTTTTTCAAACTCCACATGGCTTTCGACTTCGAGCACCAGTTCGAAATTCCAGTTGCCAACGGTTTCTGCGGCAAGCCAAATTCTTGGGTTTTCCTGCGCGTATGAAAAAAGCCTCTTACGGAGCGCGCTATCCATCTTGTTAAGGCTTAGAAGAAGGCGGTAGCTCTGAATGCCGTACTGCTGGACCTTCACCACAGTATCATATGTCTGGATTATCCCTCTTTCCTCAAGCCTTTTTATCCGAAAAGAAATTGTCGCCGCCGGCTTTGCGAGCACGGAGGAGATTTCTGATATGGGCATTCTCGCATTTGTTGAAATTGCGGAAAGTATTTCGCTGTCCATGGAATCTATTTGTTCGATGGCAGGCTCCTGCCCGAAAAAGAAGCTCGGCTCAGCCCTTGTCTTTTCATCTGCGAGCAGATAATTGCGCGTGTGCTGGCGCAACTCCGACCTTATAGCAATCGCGGTTTCGGACAGTGACTCGCTGTACTCGTTCTTGAAATCGTAATAGAGCCTGTTGAATTCAACAATGGTCCTGCACATGAGGCCAAAAGATAGGTCAAAGCGCCCGCCACAGAGCCCTATCCAGTACACTTGCGGGAACTCCTTGAGCTTTCGGATTATCTCATCCTTCTGCTTTGCGGAAATTCCCTCGAATCTGCAGAAGACGCCAAAGCCCGTATAGCCAAGCCTTGAAAAATTCACAACCGTGTTATAGCCTGTGATAACTCCATTGCTCTCAAGCCGCTTGGTGCGATAGAGCACCGCTTCCTTTGAGAGCTTCACTTTTTTGGAGAGTTCCTTAAGCGAAGCCTTCGCATTAAGGTCGAGTTCCAAAAGAAGCCTCTTGTCCTTCAAATCAAGCTCAAATGCCATCAGTTATCTATCAACAACTTACTACTTAAATATTGTTATTTTTGCAATAATTTGCTAAAAACTTAAATAAACAACAACAAGGGCTTCTTTGTATCGGGGCTAAAAAAATGGTGTTTTTTGAGGCAATTACGGCGGCGCTGAACCTTGATGCGGGGTTTTTCATACGCATTGCAATGAACAACCTGCTCTGGGTTTTCATTTTCGCGACCGTGAATCAGGTGCTCTTTAAGGGAAAAGACCTTTTCAGAAACACCGCCCTCTTTTCGCTTTATATATGGGCATTCCGCGACTTTCTCCCACTATGGGGGCTTGAAGGGTTCATTGCAGGGCCGGTAATTTTCTTTGTGTTCATGGCACTGATGCAGATATTCGTGCTTGACCCGAAAGTGTTCGGAAAGCACACGGCACTTGCGGATGTTGCGGGATTTTACGGAATTATTTTCTTCATTAATTTTTTCGCGAGGTGAAAGAGTGGGGCTATTTCGGCTGATAAGGCATGGAACATTTCTCGCGGCCGCATATGCTGTGCTGCTTTATGCAGGAGAAGCGGTTTTTCCGGGAACTCTTGGAAACTTGGCATTCTCGCCGCTCGCGCTCATATCTGCATTTTCAATGATGCTGCTTGATGCGGCTTACAGCCTGCGGTGAGGCAAAAGCGCGCATAAAAACGTTAATAAAGAGCAAAGCAGAAACTTTATTGATGCGCGGCCCAGAATCCATTGAGCACTTCTTCTCGCCCCAAACCGTTGCGGTGATTGGCGCGTCTGATCACAAAGGAAGCATCGGGCACACAATTTTTGAGAACATGAAAAAGGCGCAGATAAAGGCGCTTTTCCCAGTGAACCCAAAGCACGCCACGATACAGGGAATCAGGGCGTACCCAACTGTGAGAGAAACCTCGGGGCAGATTGACCTTGCGGTAATTGTTGTCCCTTCTCACGCGGTCCCTTCAACTCTTGAAGAGTGCATGCAGCACAAAGTGAAAGCAGTAATTATTGTAAGCGCAGGGTTTTCTGAAACCGGCGAAAGAGACAACACGCGCAAAATTTCTGAACTTATAGGCAAATACCCTTCCACAAGGGTTATGGGACCTAACTGCGTTGGAGTGCTAAACAGCCACAACAAAGTGGACACCACATTTTTTGAGCGCTCGCGAATGAAAGAACCCAAAAAAGGCACGCTCTCATTCATTTCACAATCTGGAGCTCTTGGCTCGATGATACTTGACTGGATTGCAACGCAGCAGTTTGGGATAAACAAGTTCGCATCTTATGGGAACGCAATGGATGTTGATGAATCTGATTTGCTGGAGTATTTTGGCAGGGATAAGAACACGAAAGTAATCGCAATGTATCTTGAGGGCGCAAAAGAAGGGCGCAAGTTCTATGAAACCGCCAAAAAAATATCAAGAAAAAAGCCAATTATTGTGCTAAAGGGCGGAAGGCACGATGAAACAAGCATGGCTACCGCTTCACACACCGGCTCAATGGCAGGGGCTTCCAAAGTTTATGATGCGGCATTTAAGCAGGCCGGAATTATTGAGGCGGATGATATTCTGGATTTATTCAGCATAGCAAAGATGCTTGAACGTGAGCCGCTTCCAAAGGGAAACCGCGTGCAAATAATCACAAACGGGGGAGGATTTGGAATAGTTACAGCCGACCAGATGCTCATGAACGGCCTTGCACTTGCAAAAATTTCACATCAAACCGCGGCAAGGCTTTACAAGCAAATGCCAACAGCAACAATCTCAAACCCTATGGACCTTATAGGCGATGCGGATGTTGAAAGGTATCTGAACGCCATTAAAGCCGCGCACAATGATCAAAACGTTGACATCATCGTAGTGCTTGTGCTCTTCAATTTGCCAAGCCTTGAACTCGGAAAGTTAATGGGTCTTGCGAAACCGCACGGAAAAATCACAAAACCAATAATGGTCATTGCTATCGGCAGCGAATTTACGCAAAAATACCTCGAAAAAATGGAGCATGAGGGATTTACAACATTCAATTACCCAAGCATTGTTGCAAAGGCGCTAAAAGAAGTTGTCGCTTATTCTGAATACTTGAAAAAGAACTAACGCAAAGTGATAAGTGAGAGCGCCTTTTCAGGCTCATCTTCTGCAAGAAGGTCGAAGAGTTCCTTTACTGAAACGCTCCCGAAATCTGTTTCCTTAAGGTTCTTCTCAAGCAGTTCAAGGCCCATTGCGGCAACCGAGAGCTTTGATTTTTGCATCTCGCGAAGCTCTGAAATCTTCTTTCTGAATGAAACAGAGGAAAAGTTCTTGGAAATTGAAAGGATTGAGCGCGCGGAAAACTCCTCATAGATTTGGTTGATGTTAACATCGCAAGCGGAAATGCCTTTTTTTAGAGTGCCCTTAAGGTTTAGCCTAATTAGCGGTTTCATTTCGTGCGTACCCGCAAGATTCGCAGAGATTTCCTTGCGGCAGGTTTCCAGCACAGCGTCAATTTCAGCGTCCTTAAAATCAATCTTGTGGTAGAAGGCGCGCCTCTGCTTTGAAAAAGGCATGAAAGTAATGGATTTGGTTTCCGAGTCAAAGAAATGCACTCCCTTTTTCTGGTCGGCCTCTATTTTCTTTATCGAAGTTGCTATGGTGGAACCTGGGAGAATGAAAACCCCGTCCCCGATTTTGTGCTTTTGCTGCCAGTGCAGATGGCCGTTCACAAACAAATCAAACCCTCGTGGGAGATCTTCAAGTGAGAGCGTTGCAACCATTTCATCATCAACTGCCATGAATTCCTTAAAGCCCTGGTGCGTCATCAGGATATTGGCGCAGCCCTTTTCAGGCTTGGGAGCCCAGTGCTGCAAAACTTCAAGGGCTTTTTTCTCGGGAACCGAACCAAGTCCGAAAACAACCGCGCGCTCATTTCCCTTTTTGAGAACAACTTTCCCTGCATGGAAATAAAAAATAAGGCCGGAAACGGAAAGAACGTCAAGTGCTGTGCGGGTATCTTTCCCAGCGTATTCGTGGTTGCCATGGATTGCAAGTATAGGGAGCCCTTCAAAAGAGAGCTGCTTTTTCTCAGTATTCTTCTCAAAAACCGCATTTATTTCGCATCTGCCCTTTTTCCCGGCAGAGAATGCAGCCATTGCGCGGTAGAGTGTGTCATGCGAAGGGACGGGAGCGTCAAATACATCCCCCGCAAGGATTACGACATCTGCGCTTTCCTGCACGCATATATTTATTGCCTGCTCTAAGTTCTCAAAAGATTCCTGCGCCCTCTCGCCGCGGGAATCAAACCCCAAGTGAGTATCTGAAAAAATTCCAACCTTCATTTTGCCACCATCGATTTTAGCTTTGCTGGATTGATCTCGGTGAAGTTCTTTATTACCAAATCCGCACTCCTAAAATCCTGCAAGGAAGTGAATTTATTTGGAATTGCAATGCATTTGAGGCCGGCGCCCTTGGCAGAATCAAGCCCTATTGCAGTGTCTTCAATTGCAATGCAATTCGAAGCGCGTGCACGGATGGTTTGAACTGCTTTGAGATAGGTTTCAGGATTCGGCTTGTGCTCGGTAACATCCTCATATGAAATAATATTGGAAAAATAATGGGCGATTTCAAGCTTTTTGAGGAAAAAATCTATATTGGGGCGTGAATTGTTTGAGGCGATTGCCATGCGTATCTTGCTCTTTTTTAGGGAGCGGAGCAGCATATCAAGGTGCTCATCAAGAAGCAGCGATTTTTCCATTTCAGCCATCATTGCAGCGGAAGTGTCGCGCACAAACGGCTCGCGCTGCACATTCAGCTTGTATTTCTCATTTATGTACGCGAGCTTTTTTGCAAAAGTCATACCCACGAGATTGGAAACGTCTTCATCGGTTATATCTGTGTTCAACTTCTCGAGGTATTCGCGCATATGCTTGAAATAATATGAGGGCGTATCTACTAGAACGCCGTCGAAATCGAAAATTACCGCTTCAAGCACTAAAAAGCGCCCCGATATTTTTTATTGAGAGTTCTGAGAGCGAATCCACTATCAGGTCGGCATCTAGCAGGAAATTCCGATCTTTAGTATTGGTAACGCCCACGATTTTCATCCCCGCGGATTTTGCAGACATTATGCCATGCACTGAATCCTCCACTACAACGCACTCTGAAGGGGAAACATTTAGGAGTTTAGCGGCTTTGAGATAGCCTTCGGGCGAAGGTTTTGCCTGCGAGACTTCATTTCCGCAAACAATAACCTTGAATGAACCATTAATTCCAAGCTCTGAGAGTATGTGCTCGACAAAACGCCTGTCAGAGCTTGAAAAAAGCCCGAGCGGAACATTATGCTTTTTTAGGAGATAGAAAAATTCCAAAAATCCGGGGATTGGCTTTATGCCGCGCGTTTTTGAAATGAGCTGCGCGTACTTTTTTGCAACCATTGCGGAAACTTCGCTGTCTTGCTTGTTGCTGACTTTTTTAATCCCCTCAAATGAGCTCATGCCGCTTGTTTTCAAAAGCTCGGTCATTTCAATATGCACTCCGTGGGCCCTTAGAACTTCCTGCTCCGCTTCAAAGTGCAAATCCATTGTGTCCACAATGACGCCGTCCATGTCAAAAATTACCGCACGGAGCAAGCAAATCACCTTTTCCCATAGCGCAAAAGCAAGGTGCCGCCCTTGTTTAGCTTTTTTAGAGAAACAAGCCGGAAATGCGTGTTCTTTTTACCTTTTTCAAAAAGCGAGATCCCTTTTCCAAAAACAATCGGCTCAAGAGTTAGGAGAAGTTCATGCGCAAGATTTTTTCCAAGGAAATAATCGAAAATCTGCGTGCCGCCGAGCACGGCGACATTTCTGTACCCGTGCGCCTGGCAATAGTTTTGGATATTTGTGCGCGCAAGATTCATGAAAACGCACTTTTCACTTTTCCATCGCGGAGCAGTTACATGCCGCGTGAAAACAATCAGGTTTCTTTTCAGGAGGAATTTCTTTGCGGTTTTGTATGTGTTGTTTCCAACTAGCACCACATCGGCCGTATCAAGTTCGCGGTGAAAAAACTTCTTGTCCTCTTTTGAAGACCAGTCGCTTAAATGGGATGAATTTCTCGCTATTTTGCCATCAAGAGTGATTACGGCAATGAGACGGAAAAGCGGCTTTTTCATGCAATAAAAAGCACAGTAAAGCGATAAAATACATTCCTGCGCATGCCCCCAAACCAACCTTTTTAACGGTTTTCAAACCCTTTCAGAATGGTTATTTCCCTTTTTCAACAGGAAAAAGTGCGGCCTTTTCTTTTTGGCCAAGCTTTTTCTTTTCTGCAGAAAAGAAAAAGGTTGCTGGGATGTCAGAGCGGTTATGTACCCGCCTGCAGAGCGGGCTAGGAGGGTTCAACTCCCTCTCCCAGCTTATGTTACTCATTTATAGTTGTTACTCAGGGTTTTTTAAATAGAATTGAGTAACATACTACTATGGTTTATTTAGTTGAATCTAAGCGCGGCAGGAAGTCCTACTTTTACCTGGTTGAAAATGTAGCGTTGGCTAAAGGCAAGAGAAAACAATTCAGGAAATATCTTGGAAATACAAGACCATCGAAACAAAAAACTGAAATACTGGTTTCGGATTTCAAGAAAGAAATAGAAAACGAGAAACATTCGCTTACCGGATACCATTATTTGCTGCCGGATGAAATAGAGAAGGTTGACCAAATCAATTCAGAATTCGGCAAAAGATTCGCAAAGTTAAATGAAACCGAAAAAGAGCAGTTTGAGCGCAATTTCGTGAACGTTTTTGTCTACAACTCCAATTCTATAGAAGGCTCAACTCTCACTCCTAGGGAAGTCGAACTGTTGCTTGAAGAAAACATATCCCCGAACAAATCACTTGAAGATGTGCTTGAGGCCAAGAACGCCGAAAAGGCACTGATTTTCATCAAACAAACCAAAGAAGAGCTCAATAGCGAACTTCTGCACAAGCTCCACGAAATTTATTTCAAGGACACAAAGCCTGCGATAGCCGGAAGATTCAAAACAAAGGATAATCTGGTCAGAGGGGCAACATTCCAAACAACCCCTGCGGCATACGTGCTTGCAGACATGAAAAACTACTTTAAAGATTACGAGGAACTCTCAAAAAAATACCATCCACTTGAACTTGCGGCATGGGCCCACTGGAAACTAGAAAAAATCCACCCGTTTCAGGATGGCAACGGCAGGATTGGCAGACTTGTGATGAATTACACGCTGAAAAAAAACAGTTACCAGATGATTGACATTAAAACCAAGGAAAAACGAAATTACTTCAGGGCGCTGCAAAAATGCGATGATGAAAACACTGGAGAGCCACTGGCCAAATTATTGGTAAAAAGATTTGAAAAGCAATACAGTTATGCGTTAAAAATATGAATGTTGGAGGGAGAATAACATGAAAAGAGTTATTTTCGTTTGCATGAGCAATTCAAGAAGAAGCATAATGGCAGAAGCCATTTTTGACAAGTTGACCGGGCCGAAAGCCCAAAGCGCCGGGATTGACCCCAAACCGGCAGACCAAAATACTTTTCTTGTGCTGAAAGAAATTGGAATTGATTGCAAAGGAAAGTCAAAGAAAGTTACGGAAGCAATGCTCGAACAAGCCGACAAAATAATAACATTCAGGTGCGCAGAGCACATTCCAGAAAAATACCACCCAAAAGTGCAAAATTGGGATTTTGGCGCAAAAAGGCAAGTAGGAGAAGAACAAAAAGAAAGAACATTGGAATACATGAGGGAATTGCGAGATTCGATTTATGAAAAAGTAAAAGAACTTATCGGACAGATAGGATAAGTAAGACAGAACAGGGAGTCAAACTTTTGTTAGTAGTCCCTCTCCCAGCTATCCCCCAAAAGTTCCACTCCTGATAATTTTATAAACTTGGGAAGAATAATGTTGTTATGCCAAAGCCCAAAAAAGATTTGCCGCCAAAACAGCGCGAGGAACTGCTGAAGATTCTCAAAGCCCGCTTTGAGAAAAACATGAGCCGCCACAAAGGCATTGAATGGGCAAAAGTGCAGGCAAAATTGGAAGCCAATCCTGAAAAACTCTGGTCACTTAATGAAATGGAAATAACCGGCGGTGAACCCGATGTTGCAGGCCAGGATAAAAAGAGCGGCGAATACATTTTTTATGATTGTTCAGAGGAAAGCCCAAAAGGGCGCAGAAGCATTTGCTACGACCGCGAAGCGCTCGAGTCAAGAAAAGAACATAAACCGAAAAATAATGCCATTGATATGGCAGCCGGCATGGGAATTGAAATTTTAACGGAAGAACAATACAGGGAGCTGCAAAAACTTGGAAATTTCGATATGAAAACATCAAGCTGGATGAAAACACCGCCTGAAATCAGAAAACTCGGCGGCGCGCTCTATTGTGATAGGCGCTACGGGCAGGTCTTCTTGTATCACAATGGCGCGGAATCTTACTATGCTGTCAGGGGATTGCGCGGCTCTCTAAGAGTATAAAAATTCTGTGTCGCGCCACCAGCTTGAAACTATTTGTGCCTAGAGATAGTACTTGAAGTTCTTTTCGAATAGAGCGATGAACTTCTTGTAATCAGCCGGGTGCGCTTTGATTTGCTCCTCGTAAAGCGCGGTTATTATTTTATAAGTCTTTTTCTGTTCTGCGTTCAGAGTCTCCATAAGCACTGGTTTTCTGCGGTACGCCTCGGTTTTCCAGCAAATTGAGAGCACGGAATCCATTATTTTCCAGGTTTTTTCCTTGCTAAGTGAAGCTATTTTCTCCAAAGGGCTGGCAGCGTTTGCAGCATTCTTGGCTGAAAGGAAATGATAGTTGAACTTCGAACCCACAAGCACAGAAAATTCTGATGAACTTGTCACATTCCATATCCCTGCAGAAAACGGCGTAAGAAACGGATCGTTGACCAGCACATGGCGCTCATCATAATTGATGAAATATTGGCGCCAGATTGCTTCCAGGTTTGCTTCAGTAATATAATACTTGAGAATTGGCGAGCCAAAGAAGAGGTCCCCCGCATCCAGCTTTTCAATCGAAAGCAGGTTCTTTTCACCAAGCTTTTCAAGGCGCTCACGCCAATGCTTCTGCCCAGCGGATTTAATCCCCAAAAGCCTGCCAATCTGCCCTTTTGTCATCTTTAGGGGGATTGACCAGATTAGCGCGAGCAAAATCTCTTCATCAGTGTAATTTGGTGCTTTTGGCATATTTGATTCACGTCCTATTTAGTTTCTTACATATTATTACTTAAGCTAAGCACAAGAGAGCCAAGGGTGCGATTTTGCATTCTTGCAGCAAATAATGTTTTTTAGTCCTGCTGCATTGCACCTTTAATCACATCAAGAGCACTCGCAAGGATTAGCGGCCCGAAAATAAAACCGAATATCCCAAAAAGTGTAATTCCTCCAATAACTCCTAGCAGCATCACAAACGGATGTATGCGCGTTCTGTTCCCGATCCATCTTGAATAAAGAATCTGCTCAATTCCAACAGTTAGTATGATTCCGATAATTATGATGCCAAAAGCCGTGGGATACTGCTGGATTGCAATATAGTAAAGAGCAAGAGGCGCCCAGACCATGATTGGCCCGATGCTTGGGACGAATGCCAAAACAAAAATGATTGTGGCAAGGATTAGGCTCGCTTCAACGCCCGAAATTGTAAAGCCTACAAATGAAATGGCAAACTCTAAAATCGCCATGGCAAATGTCACATGCAAAATGGCCTGTGCTGTTTTGTCAAGCTCGCGGATTATTCTATCCTTGTTATGGGAAGGGATATGCTTTTTGAGCTGCTCAGAAAGTGTTTCCCAGCTGCATAGAATGTAATACATGCCTATTAGGGTCACGATTAGCCCAAGAGCGAGGCCTGGAAGGGATGCGAGAAGCGAACCTGTAGTGTCCGTGATGAATTGATTAAACTGAATTTGCATTGTAATAGGGTTGAGATTGAATCCGCGCAGAAAAGGGTGAGAGGCAACAAGGCCAATATAGTGCGAAATATTCTGTTTGCTTGCAAAATCGCCAGCCTCATTGACAACCCCTATGACAACTAAACTCACAGGCACAACAACAAGCAACAATGCAACAAACACACATGTTACTGCAGCAAGGGTTTGGCGCATGCGCGTAGCCAGCCGCACAAATAGCGGCCGCGCCATGTATGCAAGCAGGTACGCAGAAATAACGGCAATCATGAAAGGCAACACTAGGAAAAATGCGAGGGCTATAAGCCCGAGTATGACGGCCCAAAATAAGTAGCCCTTGAGCTGATGCTTATCGTCCAATAACATATAAAAAACCTTTAAACTTCTGAAAACGCGGGCACGGAGTGAATGTGCCCTATGTTTTCGATTTTTTCTGAGAATGGCAGAATTTCTATCTGCGCTTAGGTCCTCATGATTTTCTTTCCGACTTTTCGTGAGCGGATTTTTCCCTTGCCGCCCTTTTTTTTGGCTGCGCGGCTTTTTGCCTGGCTCATTCTTGTCCCTCTTGTTTTTTTCGCCATTTTTATTACCTCCAAATTGCTGCTATTCAATACAGTAATATACCAACTTAATATACTATACTATTATATTCCATACAATCTATATATATAGTAGTAGCAGCATAATAGGTACGCAGCAAGGGCAAACAAGATAGAAGCAAACGGATTTTTCCGCCAATGCAAGTCATTCAAAAGCAAATTTTTTGCCGAAGTTGAAATTGATTAGACTATGTTATCATTGAGGTGATAAATCATGAAGGAAATTCGGAAAATGAACAAAGAGCATGATTCGGGCGTTCGAATTCACATGCTAATAGGGAAAAAAGTCCTCGCGTCCAACGGAAAGGAAGTTGGAACTATCATGGAAATCAGGCTAGACCCGGTAACATTAAATTTGGACGGAATTGAGATGGACCGCGGATTCTTTGGAACGGATACGTTCGTTGGGCGCAAGTACATCACATCCCTCTCAAATGAAGGAGCTGTACTAAACATGAGCCCAGTAACGGATTACAAGGGCCTGAAGGTATTTGATTCAAACGGAAAGGAAGTGGGAACAGTTAAGGAAGTCCGGACAGACGGGCCAACTAACGATGTCTCCGCAATTGTTGTCGGAACTGGAATTCTCAAAAACGACGCAGTATTCACAAAATCAGACGTGAAAGACGTTGGCGAGAGCATAATGCTAAACATTGTAGTGGATGAAAACGCCGTAAAAGTTGGCGGAGAGTCAAAGTAGAATCTCAACGAAGCAAGGAGCTCACCCTCCTACGCCGCAAGGCGCAGGCTTCTTTGATTCAATAGAGAAAAATTGGAGGAAATTTTATGCAAGAGTATACGATAACCCAAAATAATTTGTCGGTAAACAGGTGGAAAAAAGAGGGCGCATTGATTGCTTCGATTGGGCTGCTTCTGCTAGTTGGAGTGGTTTTGGCAGGAGGAGGGCCGCTTCCGATATTTTTGCTCGGGGCGGTAATAGTTCTTGGAGGGTATCTCTACACCAACGATAAAATAGTCGGAAACATCAGATACGGAAACTCGAGATATGTGCAACAGGACGGAATGCAGTTCCAGCCGGCATGGCAACTGCAACAGGATGAAGACTCTGAATCGCAGCAGCAAAGAATTTCACGCAGGCAGCAGAGGCAAAATCGGAATATTCAGCAAAGGCAGATTGAAACTATAACGAGGTGAAAAAATGGATACAGTATGGACAATAGTTGTAATTTTAGTGGTACTGTGGGCTTTGGGGCTTATAGGCTCAATTGGCGGAAGCCTGATAAATTTGCTTTTGGCCGTAGCACTGATAATAATAGTGTACAGGCTAAGCCAAGGAAGAGACATTGCTACAGGCAAGCAAGTTGCGTAATTTAAAACAAGCAAAATAAAGCAAACAAAAAAATTAGAACATAACACGGAGGTGTTTGAATGAAAATTACCGAAGGAAGAATTCTTGACAAGGATTTCGAGAACCAGATTAATTCAGGTATTGGTGAGGCGCAAAGGCAGATTAATTCCAATATAAGCGAGGCGCAGAAATACGTGCACAAGCAGCAGTCAATGGTTGAAGGCGCGGTAAGTGAGCACCCGTTTGAATTCGTGCTCGGCGCATTCGTGGGTGGAATCCTTCTTGGTTCACTCCTTACAAAGAAGGGTTAAGCAATGAGCCTTGAAACCATTATCGAAAATTTCGTAAAAGGACTTGGGAGCGCCGCCTTGCGGGCGGGCGCCCTCAAAGCAGTCCTCTCCTCTGCAATAGCAGACGGGGTAGAAGGGGGAATTGACCGGGCCATGCCAACACTTATGAAAAACACGGTTTTGGGCTCGGTTATTCTTACAGGAGTATTTCTATTCGGGCTTGGAATCGCCAAATGGGCCGAATCAATTATTGCAGCGCCGGGATCAGGATTTATCATTACGGGAATAGTTCTCACGGCATGCGCGAGCATTTGCCTTCTGGACAAATCAAGGGCGGCAGGAAAATGAACGGGCTAGAAATCTCACTTGGAGTGCAGGGATTCTACCGCGACATGCGGGGAAAATCGCACTACGTTTCAAAAGAGATTGGCGAAAAGAAGGTCGTGGCAAATCTCTGGATTGAAATATCAAAAGAAGAGGCAACAGGTTAGTTTAGAAAAAGCTTGAAAAGCGGGAGACTGATTAAAAATGGTTGAAAAAATGAGAAGGGAGATTCGCTCCCTCAGAAAAGGGCTTAATGCGGAAAAGAAAAAATCTGGAAAACTCCGCAAAGGGATTGCAACCGCTAGGAAAAAAACCGCAAAGACCGCCAAAACAGTTGCGGCAAGGGCGGCAAACCTTGGCAATGAAATGAACCGCCTGAGGGTTAATCTGCAAAATCTTGCAAAAAAGAAAACGCCCAAAAAACAGCTCTCCGAATACAATCTGTTCATGAGGCGCCAATTAATTGGAGGCAGCAGCTTTAACCGCGCGGTAAAACAGTGGAAAGCCTACACTATGGGCACACACACAGCCCCGAAAAAGGCGGCCAAGAGAGCTGTGGCGCCAAGAATTGTCACAAAAATCCGCACGGTTCAAAGTGGGCTAAACAAGCGGGAACTCTTAGCAGGAATGCGAAGCGCGCTAACAGAATTCAGCGCAGAATCGGATGCGAATGTTGCTGAACTGAAAGAAACCATGCGCAAAGCGGGCGGAGTTACAAAGCACAACGGGAACGGGTCAATGTCAGATGAGCGTGTGGCAATAGAAATCATTTCCGTATTTTTCCAGGAAGTGCACAGGCTTGGCATGAAACGCAGCCTTGAACTGGATGATGTCGTCAACTCCTACTTTGATACTCTTAGCAGGGTGAAAGGAATGAAGCAGATAATAAAGCCTGAGATGCATCCTGTGCCGACAGCGGTTTCGGATAAGCTCTCATCCCACCAATGGCCCGGCAAAGCGCCGGCAGGGGTGTGAAAAAATGGCTGAAACAGTAATCTTTCTTGGGCCGATAATTACCGCGCTTCTTGTATTGGCACTTGTTTTTATTGCGCTAAAACTTGGTAAATCGATAATATGGCTCGCAATAAACAGCGTGATTGGGATAATATTTCTCATAATAATAAATTTTTTCCCATTCGTAAACATCACAATAAACATCTGGAGCGTACTCATAGCCGTATTTGGCGGAGTTCCGGGAGTAATACTCTTAATCATTCTGGACTTGCTCAAAATTGCATTCTGAATAAAATTTTGGCCAAGTAGGACAGCAAATAAAATAGTACACGCGGAGGTAAAAAATATGAAAAAAGGAACAATCGCAGTTTTGGCACTAGCCATTTCGCTGATTATTTTAAGCGGCTGCGCGCAGCAGAACACGGCAAATACAAACGGGCAGGCACAGGCTCCAAATGAATCTGATTATGGGGAAGTAAACCAAGTTCCGACAAATACCAACGGGGGCACGGTAAATCAGGTGCCAACAAATGTCAATAACCCAAATCCTGGGCAGCCAGGTGGCGGCTCAACTAATGCTGAAATCAGCATAGAGAATTTCGCGTTCTTGCCGGGCAACGTTACAATAAAAGCAGGGGACACAGTGACATGGAAAAACAATGACAGTGCTCCGCACACAGTAACATCAGATTCAGGAACTGTTTTGCAGTCCGAATCGCTTGGCAATGGCGGAACATACAAGCACATGTTCTCCGAAAGAGGAACATACGCATATCATTGCGGCCTGCACCCGAGCATGAGGGGAACAATAACTGTGCAGTAAAATCGCAAACTCAATGAATTTCTCATTGAAAAAATAGGTAATATTCATCGGACTAACTATCCGATGAAATCATTTTTCATTTCCATTTCCTTAATAGTCCCTTCGCTCACCTTTAGCTTTCGCTGCGCGATTTTTTCTATAAAGTAACGGTCGTGCGAAACCGCAAGGATTGCGCCATCGTAGCTGAGAAACGCCTTCTCTATTATTTCGCGCGCATCAATATCCAGATGGTTTGTGGGCTCATCTAGGAGCAGCAGGTTCGGCTTTTCGAGAAGGATTTTTAGAAGGTTTAGGCGCGATTTCTCCCCCATTGAGAGCTTTGAAATCTTCTTGTACACCTCATCATCAGTGACAAAGCCGACCATTGAAAGGCTCTGGCGCACTTTTGGCAAATCCTTTAGCATCGCATATATCTCATTGTACAAGGTGGAATCTTCCGAGAGGTCTCGCATCTCTTGGTCCGCATACCCAAGCTTTGCCTGAGAATCAAAAATCACTTCCCCTGAAAGCGCGGGCAACCTGCCTTCAATAGTTTTGAAAAGCGTGCTCTTGCCGACCCCGTTTTCGCCAATCAGGATTATGCGCTGTCCCGAGCCCACATTGAGATTAATATTTGAGAGCAGGGGGTAGTCATACCCGACCGACAAATCAATGAGTTCTACCACCACAGGGCTATGAATCGGGGATGCATCAAAGCGCGTGCTAAAACTTGATTTGTCCATGTCCGGCTTTTCAATTATTTCACGCTTTTCAAGAAGCCTTTCGCGGTATTTTCCCTGCTTGACTTTTTGCGGGCTTTTTCCAATGCGCGCAATTTTATCCTTTTCAATCGCGAGATACCTGTTTTCATGCTCATACGCGGTTTTCTGGGCCTCAAATGTTGCCGCACGCGTCTTTACATAATCCGAGTAATTGCCATTGTACTTTACCCACTTCGCCTTTTCAATTTTGAGGATGGTATCGCAGACGCGGTCAAGGAAATACCTATCATGCGTGACCATGAGCACGGTTCCTTTGAAAGAGCGCAGGTACTTCTCGAGGATGTCAAGCCGCTTGAAATCCAGGTGGTTGGTAGGCTCATCAAGGAGAAGCAAATCCGCTTCGGAAGATAGAATCTGCGCGAGCGCAACTATTGCGCGCTGGCCAGTTGAGAGCGAACCCACAGTCTGGTCAAGCCAGTCTTCTGGAACTTCAAGGGTGCGCAGAACCGACTTTATTTTTCCGGTGGGGCGCGGGGCTTCGTGCTGGTAGCGCTTTGCCGAAAGCTCAACATAGCGGTCGGTTAACCTGCTGAGCTTTGCGCTGTCCTTGTGCGACTCAGGGTCTGCTAGAAACTTTTCAATATCGCGCAGTTCCTTCTCAAACGGGTTTTGATGATGGATAGTTGCGCTTTCGCCAAGTGTTTGCCGAACGGTCTTTTCCATATCAAGGCCAATGTCCTGTGAAAAGTGCGCGGCTTTGCCGTCGAATTCTATGTGGCCGGTATAATCAATCTGGCCTAAAATAGCTTTCAGAAAGGTTGTTTTGCCAACGCCGTTGCGCCCAATCAGGCCAACTTTCGAGCCGTCCGCAACCCCCACACTTTCATCCTGCAAAATCTCCTTTTTGCCAATGGAAATGGAAAGGTTCTTTATTGAGAGTACCATATGAATTTCATTGACCCGAATCTTTTAAAACCCGTTTAAAGGCGGGGCGGAATAATAATTCAAAGGAGGGCACAATGCAAAGGATTGGAATCAGGCAAACTCGCATTGCAAAGGATAATAAATAAAATAATACATTTTCATATCAGGCAAATGGTTAGCATGCATATACACAACCACCAAAAAGTGCGCACAGTCCTTGAAATGGCACAGCGCAAGGGGGTTTATGCAAGACACACAGTCAGCAGCCATTCATCAAGCTGGCTAAATGACCTCGGAAGAAATCTTGCCAATTACTCACGAGTGCATTCTTTCATTCTGCAGCACTTTAAGACTCACGGGCTGAAAGGGCTTGCAGTGACACATTTTGGCGCCGGAAATGGAAAATACATGCATTTTTTGGGGAAGCACTATGGCATTGCAACGACAGCAATCGAATCTAGCGGAGAACATATTCAGGCTGCACACGCAATCGGTGTACGCCCGGGATTCAAGAGGCGAAATGCACATAACACAAAATTACCCTCAAATTCACAGGACATTGTTCTAAGCGACCACTTTGTGCTTGCGCATTGCGAAGGGCTAAATGACGAAAAAATCCTACGTGAGGCTCACAGAGTACTCAAGCCTGGCGGGCTTTTGGTGGTTGAAAGGGCAACAACAAAGACTCTTCCTGCAAAAGCCAAAAAGCTGTTCGCCCAAGTAAATGACAGGGGATTCGACATAGGAACACGCCCGTACGCAAACAACGGCGACTTAGCTTATTATTTTTTTGTGCTAAAAAAATAGGCAGATGCGCCCCCATCCCTATATTAAAAAGCAGTTCAGGGCACTTTATTTTCATGCTAGGGCAGAAACAGGAAACTAATAAGATTGTTTGGGATGAGACGAAAAAAGAACTTCTCGCCAAAAGCGAAATCAGCCTAATTCTTGACACATACGATGACATTTTCTCGGATTTCGACCCGCGCCCATATTCTGTGCGCACACTCTCCGAGGACTTTTTGGTGGCCGCGAAAAAGGCAATGCCCGCGGCAAGGGAAGGGCAGCTTGGAATGAGTTTTCTTATACCAAAAGCAATGCGCAACACCGCGCATGAGGTGCTCATAAAAAAGAAGCTGCGCGAATACTTCAGAAAGCACGGCTCGGTGATGGAACAGGAGCGCACAAAAATACGCGGGCAGGGAATTGCGATGACCGTTGTCGGCCTTGCGATACTGCTTCTTGCAACCTTTATAATTTCAATAGAGCGCCATGATTTGCTATTCAATTTCCTGATAGTGGTGCTAGAGCCAAGCGGCTGGTTTACCGTGTGGAGCGGGATGGAGGCAATCGCCTTCAAGTCAAAGGAGAGAGATGTCGAGATAGATTTTTACGCGCGGATGGCGAAAGCGGAAATAAATTTCACCGCATACTAAACAACGGTTTCGGCTTTTTGACAGAATTAAAAACAGAAAATCGCGGCGGCGAAATGCGCCGCCGGGAATTTTACTCGAAAAAATTACCTTTTCTTTTTTTTCTTCGATTTTTTCTTTGAAGGCCTCTGCTTTTTTGCCGCCTTCTCAAGCTTTAGGCCGAGCCTTTCAAGGACTTTGCCTATATGCCCTAAATTCAGATTTGATGCCATTTTTTTCACCTCACAAAAAAGATTTCTTTGACCTAGTAGAGAAATTAACCCGTATTTAAGGCTAATGTTTTAATTCTCTGAAGCGTATTTAGGTTATGGCGCCAAGAAGGGGAATTATACAGGGGCTTCTTTTTAGGGGAATGCGGGGTGGCGGAGTGCAGGTGCCCCGCGGAATGCAGCACGGGGGCGCGCAGCCGCATCATGGGATGCAGCATGGCGGAGTACAGGTTCCGCACGGGATGCAAAATATTAACGAAATTTCTGCAAGAATGAAAAGCATGATTGAGCACATGCCCGGGGAGATGCGCCAGCACTATAGCAACCCGCACAATTACAAGCAGAATCCCGGGACTGCGCCCATGCGAGATAGGGCGCAGATGGCACACATCGGAGAGGAAATAAAAGAAATGCAAAAGCTCATGAATTCAAGGCCGATGAATGTCCACTCGCAGCAGGAAATAATGCTGATAAACGAGCACAGAATGAGGCTTTTGCAGGCGCTTGCGCAGGGCGAGATTAGCAGCCTGCAGGGGTATCAGAGAATAGTTATGATGGAGCTTATGCAAATGGGCTCGCCCCCTCAAATAGCTCAAATTGAGGCCAAAAAGGTTGTAGAGGCGCTGCGCAGGACATTTTCCCCGCAGGCCAAAACAGCCATTGAAAAGCACTTCAAAAACTTCGAAATTATAGCCCGCGGCGGGGACCCGCACGATTAGGCCCAAAACGCGACCCAAATGGTTTTTAAAGGATTGCAAGGAAAACTAATAGAGCAATTAAACGGCTTTTAATAAGGTATTTTGCCGAATTTTGCGTTTTTACACAAAGTGGTTTTTATGGGTTTAAGACCGGGTCACTGTTATAGGACAACCAAGGACAGGCCATATACTAGGCATGCCGTTACTGTGCACAGCAAGAACTACATTGGAGCGGTTCCCGGGCTTAAAACAAGGCAGTGGAACATGGGAGAGGGCGCAAAGCCGTTTGACACTGTTGTTGATGTTATGATTGAGTGCAGCCCGAACGGGATGCAGATTAGGGACAATGCAATCGAGAGCGCAAGGCTAATGATTAACAGGGCGCTTATAAAAAAAGTCGGCAAGGAATCATTCTTCTTAAAACTTAGAATTTACCCGCATCACATCCTGCGCGAAAACAAGCAGGCACAGGGAGCGCACGCGGACCGTATACAAAAGGGAATGAGCCACGCCTTTGGAAAAACCATTGGAAGGGCGGCAAGGGTACGCAACGGGCAGATTATTTTTTCAGCACTAGTCTTTGAAGCGGATGCGGAGAAGGCAGTTACGGCAATGAAGCTTGGAAAGTCAAGGTTTCCATGCGCAATACACACTAATGTTCACAAAGATGTTGCAAGCATTGGAACAAAGCCAAAGAAGACAAGGGACCTAATCAAGGAAGAGGAAGAGGCAAAGAAGGCAGCGGAAGGCGCAATTGTCGCGGAAGCCGGAAAGGAAGGCGCTCCGGCGGCAGGCGCAGCGCCAGCAGCAGGCGCAAAGGCCGAAGCCGGCAAGGGCGGGGCAAAGCCGGATGCAAAAGATGCAAAGAAAGACGCAAAGAAGTAATTCTATTGGGTTAAGCCCAATCCATACCAAATTAACCTTTTCTTCCAAAACTATTCTCTTATGCCTGAATTAATTGTTGACCTCACAGAGGCAAAAAAATTCCTCGCAGCAAAAGTATCCAAGTGTGCAATTGTACAAATACCAGAAGGGCTAAAGGATAGGACCACTTGGATTATTGATGAGCTAAAGGGCAGCTCTGAAAATATTTTTGTTAAAATGGACCCGTGCTACGGCGCGTGCGATTTGCCGCTCAATGACATGAAAGCGCTTGATGCGGATTCGGTAATACATATAGGGCACGGCCCGATACACAGAAACAAGGACATTTTATACATCACATGCTATTACAATCTCACGCGCGAAGAAATTGAGCAAAATGCGAAAAGGCTTCTAAAGGAGCTGCAGAAACGTAATGTGAACTCAATTGCGCTCATTGCAAACGCGCAGTACAACCATGTGCTCCCTGAACTTAAGCAGATACTTTTCCGTGAAGGCATAACTTCGCACATTGGAACTGGGACTTCTCGGATTGCAACGCAGGGGCAGGTGCTTGGGTGCAACTACACGGTTGTGGAATCGATTCAGCCCACAGTGGATGCAAATGTGTATTTGGGAGATGGGTATTTCCACCCGCAGGGGCTAGTGTTTAGCACCAAAAAGCCGGTGATTGTTGTAAATCCGCTGCACGGAACCGTGGAGGAAATCGGCGAGAAGAACCGTGACAGGTTCATGCGCAAAAGATTTGCGGCAATCGCAAAAGCGAGTGAAGCTAAAAGCTTCGGGCTCATTGTTTCGGTAAAAAGCGGGCAGAGGCAGAAGGAGAAGGCGCTTGAACTAAAGAAAGCGATTGAGAGAAAAGGGCTCAAGGCATATTTACTGGAAATGGATTTGGTGAATGAATCCTACATGATGGGAGTGAAAGTGGATTGCCTTGTGAATACCGCGTGCAACCGCATTGTCCTAGATGATGCTGAAAACTGGAAAAGGTTAATTATAAATCCCACGGAGTGCCTCATTGCTATCGGAGAAAAGAAGTGGGAAGAATGGTCGCCGGATGAATTTTTGCACTGAGGATTTCAAATGCCAAGAATTAGCAAAAAGCCAATCGGAGCGCTGGCACGAGCACACCCTAAATTTGGAAGACCCCTAACCGGATTGAGGGTACCGGGAGCTACTATAGAACACAAAAGGGTGAAGTATACATTGTCAAATGGGAAAATATTTGTATTCCACAGAGGGCAATTCTTCGAGATCCCTAAAATGCCAAGACTAGAATTTGAAGATATAAAATTGAGATTAAACTTAAGAGCCAAGGAAATGGGCATTGAATAATTTCAGAAATCAATCTGATACGGATTTGGCGCCGCATATTTCCCCGATTTTTTCGGCTTTTTGCGCGTCTTCTTTTGCGGAACATCCACATTGATTTTGCCCATATCCTCTGTAAAGGTCGGCTCCTCAATTACTTCCCCTTCGATTTCGCGGATAGTTGTTCCGGTAAATGAATACCCGTTCACGTAATTTGAGAAATTGCTAAGGTCGTTGCCATTCAGTACAACCCCTGGAATTCTGCTGCGCTGCAAAATCATGCACGCGGCAAGATCCAGCACGACATTTTGCCCAGGGGTTGAACCCGCGGCAACAATTAATGAAACAAGCTTTTTGTATCCGATTTCATCGAACCTCTTTGCGGCTGGGTTTTCATTTGGGTTTGAATCATAAATGCCGTCTACATTGGTGAGGTTTACAAACGCCCCGTTGAGGTGCTCGGCAAGCAGCGCGGCAACCGAATCGGTTGTGAAAAACGGCATGAGCCCGCCAAAAACAGGAATTTTTCCTGAATCAAGGATTGGGCGAGCGCGGGAGAAATCAGTTAGAATTTCCTTGTGCGCGTTTGGAATCGCGTTTGCAACGAGAAGTGCGTTCACGCGCGTGATTTGAATTCCCAAAATATCAAGGTCGAAGTTGTTTTGCGTAAAAGAGCGCGCAGCTTCTACATAAGAACGGGCGCTCCGCCCTCCGCCAACCACTAGTACAATCCGCTTCCCTGCAGAGTGAAGCGAGGAAATAGAGTCCGCAATCGCGCGGATTTTTTCAGCGTTAGGGCCGCTCTCATCAATTATGAGGCTGCCGCCGATTGAAACAACATACACATCAGAAGCTGGAGCGCCCGAATATGTGGGCGAAGGAGCCTGCTGCGTTGCTGTGCGGTTTCGCATGTGCTCATCAGCAGTGTATTCCTCGTTTACAACATTGAAGATGTCGAACATAAATCCTACAGAATATGCACAGCCCGAATTTAAGGGTTTCGAATTCCTGTTTTGGGAGGCGAATAAGCAATCATGCACCGAACTTGAGGAGCATCTCGAAATTGTTCTTGAACGATTCTGCGATTTCTCTTGACTTTATTCGTATGATGAAGTAGGGGTCTGTGAATATTGTTATGAAAACAAGATCTGCGGCGACATTCCATGTCACGGGGGAAAACTTGAGCCCGTTGAAAAAACTATAATTGACGGTGCCCCTGAATTTTTTGTATTTGGAAGCCCGAAGCCTTGCCTGCTTGGTATCGGGAAGCATTATGAACGCCTTAATCCCGTGCTTTTTGTACTGCGCATACCACTTTTCAAGATTCATCGCAAAGGGCCGTCGCTCAATAAACGAGTACGCCGATGGCATGTACACGTAAATTTTTCCGCCGTTTTTTAGCCGACCTATAATCTCTTCGAATTGCGCTTTTTTTGCGTTTGGGCCGCGGAGCAATGTCACCTCATCACCAGATCTTTTTCCCTCAAATTCCTTTAGCAGCAATGGGAGAATGGAATCTATTGCGGCGGTTTTCTCTTCTAGAATTTGCCTAAACCTCTGCGGGTTTTCGCAGCGAAACATGCGAACCTTACCCTCCAACATATAACTCACAACTCCTTTAGCAACAAGGCTGTTTAGCACATCATAGACATTGATCCTGTGCACCCCTGCTTCCTGCGCAAGTGTTGCGGAGTTGGCACTGCCAAGGCGCAAGAGGGCGAAGTAGACTTTGGATTCGTTTTTTGTGAGGCCAAATTCCTCAAGAGCAGAGGCGTTCATGCAATGAAGGTGCTGCAAAAGAAATATAATATATTAACAAGTGTAGTAACTCATACTACTAACTAAGCATAATACGCCAGGTTGTCGCCATTCAATATGGGGCTGTATTATCTAATTCCGCAGATATCCGCATTTCTTATTGGCGCCGCATTTGTAATGTTTTTTACAACAATGATGAAAAACAAATATGCGAGCCTGCCGCGCGCAGCCATGTTCTCATTTTCAAGGATTCTCTGGCTCTATCTGATTAGCAGTTTGCTCGGGTTTTACGAATACTGGATTGTCCTGCTCTATGCGGGATATTATTTCATATTCCTGAAAATATACCACACATCATATCTGGCGGCGCTGCGCTTTCTCTTTTTCAGCACAGTATTCGGCATCTCGATGCGCATACTTGTCTCGCCAGGCCTTCAGGATACGCTTGCAGAATACATATACTAAGGCAAACGCGGAAATAAGTAGTATTTTAAGCCGTTTAGGGCAAGAATGAGTATTATGCCAATAGAAAGCAATTTAGCGGCTTGACTTAAATTTACGCTCATTTTCTTAGTGATACACATGGCTTCTGGTGACGAGTCCGTTCAGGGAGAGGAAGTAATCTTCAAAAAAAAGCTCAAAAAGCTTGAGCAGTACCGCGGGCGCGGAACAGAACTCATCAGTGTTTACATCCCGCACGATGCTGACCGCTCAGGGGTGATGGGGCAGCTCTCTGAAGAAGTTAGCCAAAGTTCAAACATCAAAAGCCCGACCACGCGCAAAAACGTGGGCGGCGCTTTGCGAAAAATCCTTAGCTTTCTAAAGCAGATAGACTTCAAAATCCCGCTCAATGGAATAGTAGTGTTCGCAGGAAACATTTCAGAAGTCGAAGGGCGAACAGATATCAGGCTTTTTACTGTAAAGCCGATTAAGGAATTGCGCACGAAAAGGTACTGGTGCGACTCAACTTTCCACCTAGAGCCCCTTAAGGAAATGGTAAAGCCAAGCAACGCATACGGCCTAATCACAATCGATAAGAGCGAGGCAACCATTGCAATACTTGTAGGAAAGCACTACGATATTTTGGGGCATTTCACTTCAGGGGTTGCGGGGAAAATGCGTGCGGGGGGGCAATCCGCAGCTCGCTTTGAGCGCTTGCGCGAGGAAGCTGAGCAGGAATTTTACAAAAGGATTAGCGGCAAAGTGAACACCGCATTTTTGCCATACGGAGAAAAGCTGCAGGGGCTAATTGTTGGCGGCCCTGGAATGACCAAGACTTTTTTCCTTGAAAAGGACCTTATAGATTACAGGATGAAAGACAAGGTGCTCGCGACAATAGATACGGGCTACACGGATGAATCCGGAATACGCGAACTTGTGCAAAAGTCCGAAACTGTTCTCAAAGACACAGACCTTATGAAAGAGAAGGCAATAATGTCAAAGTTTTTTGAGCAGCTTGCAAAGGACGCTCTTGCAACTTACGGGGAGAAGGAAGTAATGAAGGCGCTCGAGCTCGGGCAGGTTGAAAAAATCCTTGTAAGCGAAGCGATTGAGTGGTATGTGTACCATGTGAAGAAAAAAGCGGGCGGCGAGGAGCGATACATTATCGATAAGGCAAACACTTTTGATGAAAATGAATTCAAGGGCGAGGACCAGATAGAAATCGTAGAGGAACTCGAATTCATTGATTACATCATTGAAAAGGCGGCGAGCACATCCGCAAAGGTTGAAATCGTCTCGGTTGAAACCCCCGAAGGAGAGCAATTCTTCAAGGGATTCGGAGGCCTTGGCGCGATGCTGAGGTATAAGATTTAGAGAAATTAAATAATGAATAAATATTTGAGGATTCTTTTTATGACAGGAATAAAACATTACACCACAACCACCGAGGGGATTGGCGGAGAGATAAAGCGCAGGATTTCGGATTTTGTTGTCCGGGAAATTGCATTTGACGGAAAGGTTTTGAAAAATACCGCATTCGGCGAGTGGGATAGCAAAAAAGAAGAGCCGCTCAACATTCCGCAGAATGATTCCGACCTCGAATATCTCCATGTCACGCTTGAGAAATTCAACCTCGACACCAATGACGCGCTGCGAAGGGTCAGCAGGGCGCTCTATGTTTCCCCAAAAAGAATAGGGTACGCCGGAATGAAGGATCGCCGCGGGATTACTGCGCAGAGAATTTCAATCTGGCAGCCAGAAGTTGCAAAGCTCATGGCGTTTGATAGCAGGTATGTTTCTCTTAGCGAACCGGAGTGGAGCAATAAAAAAATAGAAATCGGGAATCTCACAGGAAACGAATTTGAAATTACTGTAAGGGAAATTACAATGGAGGAAGATGAGCTGCGCAAAACAGCTGAGCAGTGCTTTTCACAAATGCTAAAAGACGGAGTTGCAAATTATTTCGGGGAGCAGCGCTTTGGTGGAAACCGCGAAATCACACACCGCGTGGGGAAGGAATTCATTTTGGGAAATATGGAAAAAGCCGTGATGCTCTATCTCACTTCGGCTTCGGAGGGCGAGGAAGAGGAAATCGCAGTTGCTAGAAAAAACCTTAAAGAATCAGTGGATTTTGTGCGCGCCTCAAAAGAATTTCCATCCAAATTCAGATATGAGCGCGCAATCTTGCACCATTTGTGCAAGTACCCGCGAGATTTTGTAGGAGCGTTCCAAAACCTTCCGCGGCATTTGCAGTACATGTTCACGCACGCATACCAGAGCTACCTTTTCAATTTAACAATCAATGAAAGGATTGAATGCGGAATTGGAATAAGCGCAGTTGAGGGCGATATTTTAGAGAATGGTGTTCCTACGGCGGCACTTCCGGGGTTTGATTCAAAGCTCGCGGATGGCAAGCCCGGAGAAATTGAAAAGGCCGTGCTCGATAAAGAGGGAGTTGCGCTTGTGGATTTTAAGGTGAAGGCTTTTCCAGAACTTAGCTGCAGCGGGGCGCGCAAAAAAATATCCCTCCGGCCTAAAAACCTGAAAATAATCGAAATCAGCAAAGACGAGTTAAATGAGGGGAAACTAAAGCTAAAAATCGCGTTTTCGCTTGAAAAGGGCGCATATGCAACCACAATACTGCGGGAGCTTATGAAATCGCCCTGAAGCGCCTTGGAAGAGGGCGTGATAGCAAAAAAATGAGCATGGCACCCTGAAAATAGGGCTTTTCAGAGGCAAAAAATGAATAGAATGGGCATTTAGAGCCTATAATGAGCTTTTTGCCCTATTGGCAGCCAAGCTCGGATTTGAGGGTGCTTTCGGAAACTAGCGAATCATGCTTTCCGGAATTAAAGAAAAGCGAGGGATATTTTTGTATCCCGTATTTCTGCTTGAGAAGATAGATTACTGGAATTTCAAGATCTCCTGGGAATGCAAATACCCTTACATCGCGGCACTGCGCAGTAACCGAATCCAATATGGCGGCCTGAGAGGCGCACTCCGCACAGTAATACTTGTCCGGGTAAAAATAAACAACCGGCTTTAGGTCAGCTGAGCCGCAGTCCTTGGCAGCGCGCGTGACAAGCAAATACAGCTCAACGTTCTGGAGCAAGAACCTGCGCTTGAGTAGGCCCGTGTCAGGAAAGAGCCTGTTCTTTTCCGCCTGCTCGATTTCAGAGAGGATTTTTGATGCCTGGCTTTTTTGAGAATCTATGTGCGCGAGAATTACAGGGCACACATCATCTCCGGAAAAAACGGATTCATAAAGAAAGAGCTGCTGCGAAGCCTGCAAATCCAGGTCGCGCTCTTCTATTGCGTTTGCAAGGGCGCCTGCGCGCGAATCATCAAGGTAGTTGATTGCAACTAGCCCGATGCCAAGTATCACAATCGTCAGCGCCAAGGCCTTGATGTATTTGCTCACCATGTATAATCACTGCTATTGATTTCCTTAAAAAAGCTTGTGAAGTAGACAAATGAAATGAAAAAGCCGTAAACAAACATATAGAAAATAATTTCGGGCAGTTTCCACACGGAGAGGCGGTCCTTTACGAAATTATGGCTAACATACACAAGGAACGAATAGAGCACTATCGTGAAAAAATAGAAGTAAATGCTTGAGTGCAGGCTAAAGCCTGTTGGAAGGGCGCCAAGGATATTTCCGCCAGCGCCAGCCCATGAAGCGACAAAGCCGAAATAATTGAAAACGTTCTCAAGGTTTGCAGAAACAGTGACTGCAATCAGAAGTATTGCAAGGCCATCAGCGACAAGGGAGAATGGAAAGCTGAACATCCCGAACTCGCCGTACTTTGGGTTAAATACCATTGAGGCGTATTTGCGCGTGTTCACAAACTTTCCCCTGTACCATCTCGTGCGCTGCCGGAACCAGTGAGTGAGATTGTTCGGGACCACAGTGTAAATTACGGATTCGGGCGAGGATGCGATGCGGTAGTGATTGTACTGCAGGCGCATTGCAATCTCCATATCTTCAGTGATATTGGTTACATCAAAATAGCCGATTTTTTTCAGCACATCCTTTCGAAAAACGCTCATGGGGCCGGGGGTCACCATAATCCCATTGATATCAGCAAGAACGCTTTGAAAAAACCCGAAGGAAATGAGATATTCTATTTCCTGTATTTTTTCAACAAAGCCCCGCGGCTTGTAAGAGCGAACAAGCCCTGTTACCGCCCCCACATCCGGCGAATCAAAGCGCGCAACCATTTTCATCAGGGCGCCCTTTTCTGGAAATGTGTCGGAATCTATCGCTGCAATCAATTCGCCTTTTGCGATTTTGATTCCATCATTTAGCCCTTTTGCCTTTCCCTCATTCTTTTTTTTGGCAATTACTTTTATGCCGCTTATTTTTGAGAGGATTTTTTTGGAAGAATCCGAGCTGCCATCATCAATTACAATTATTTCCTTGCGCGAAGGGTACTCCATTTGCCTGATTGAATCTATGCACTTTGCAAGGGTCTTCTCGCCGTTGAAATTCGGGACCACAACGGAAATCGTTGGCCAGCTCTTGGGCACAGGCGCCCTTTTGTGGCGGTATTCGATATATGCAAAAATGAAAACGCAGTTGATGTAAATCAGCACGATGTTGAAGAAAACTATTATCCAGTAAACGGAAAAGACCTTGACAATCAAAAAGAGCCCGGCTATCAGAAGCATGAAGGCGATGATTGTGCGCGGCTTTATACCCATCCAAGAATATGGATTCGGGAAAATTAAAAACAGTAGCCTTTGGAGTATTAGGCGGGAATTGGGCGGATTATAGCAGACCGCTAAAGTTTTTCAGCATTTATGGCGGTCTGCTAGATAGCAAACCATGAAAATTTACCGAATTATTTTCATTGTTTGCTATAATTCAGGCATTATGCATGGAAAATCCGGTGAATCAGACTTTCTGTACCGCGGCATTAACCTTTGAAATTATCTCTTCGGCGTTCCCATAAAGGGCGTTTAGCACGGCAAAAGAAACACCGGAAACGCTTTCATATGTGGACGGGTAAATCCTTACAACGCCTTTCTCGAGCACAACCTTTGGCGAGGAAAGCTTCTCATCGGGGAGTTCAATGAACACCCTTGCGCTTGTTGAATCTGAAATGAGCTGGTTGCACTCTTCAGGACCGAGAGTTTTATAGCCCTTCACATCGCCAAGGTTTGTCTGGCACTCCATGATGTCGCCTTTTTCATCAACAACGCGCACAACAAGGACATTATTCACCCTATTTCCGGCAAGCACGGCATTGAACAGCGTTATGCTGCGGGTCATGTAGCTGTTTTCAGGGCCCTGTTTCACAAGCTGGGGCGAGACAATGAATGAGGGATAAGTTTTCATGCCCGCAAGCATGTCCGATGGCTCGCCTTCGTTTGAAACGAACTCCACCCCATCCTTTACAACCTTGTACTTGTATTCCTGAAAATCATAGTTGATGAAAATATAGCCGGCAACTGCAACTATCAGCACCGCGGAAATGGCGGTCAGGTAGAAATAATGCCCCTTGCTCATGAAAATGAATTCATGTGATAAAAATAAAAACCGGAAGGAATTCGAAGGCGGCGAGATTGGAAAAAAGGCACCCGCAAAAATAGCGCAAATTGGCTTTGGAAAAATTCTGACGAGAAGAAAGAGGTTTTGAGTTTCGAGATTTTTAAAAAAAGAAAAAGAAGTGAAATGGCCTATTGAAGACCATTTCACTTTTCGTTAGTATTTACGCCCATCCGTCTATGTCGTCAATGAGTTCTTTTACTGCCTGCCCTGTCTGTTCTGCCGTGTAGCCGGCGAGGTATATGTTGCCGGTTGCCGCGTCAGTCTCCGCGATTATCGGAGATGAAGGCGAGGTCAGCCTGTCTGACAGTCCCTGTGCGAGGCTGTTGACAATGTGCCCTCCTATGACGATATTGGTTCCCGCAGGAGCGTCCGTGTCCACGTAGACTATCGGATTGCCGACAGACGCCTGTGCCATGTAGGTGCTTGGATTCGCAACACATGTCCCTGCAGCAGCTGAGCCGCTACAAGATCCGCCGTTGACTGCTTCAAGGGTGACTTTGGTGCCACCGCTGGTTGTGCCGGATTCGCTTACCTTTAAGGTCAGCTTTTCTCCGCCCTCAACACTCCTCGATACTTCTGTACCGTAGACAATGAGGTCTATTTTTTCCGCAGTCTGCGGAGCGCTTACCCTTACGCCGGCATCGCTGTCAAGGAGCCATGCTTTGGTTCCCGCATCCGTATACCCAGCCTTTAGATAGTCGCTCTGTGTTCCTGATATCAGGTTCCAATTTGGCGATCCCCTAAATCTTGCATCGTAGGCGTATCCGGCAAGGTTAGTTGTCCCGCCGAATGGGCCTATTATGCCTCCATCAGAGGTGTCTATGTACACGTTGAAGTCGCCGTTGCTCACTGCATCGTTCACTATTGACTCTGCAACGAAGTAGGCGTTGCTGCTTGTGTACACTCCCGCAGCGGTTGTTGACGAAGTCGAATTGTAGTCCGACTCTTTAGGCACGAAGTGTGCATACTGCCATGTAGTGCCGTTCTTTATTATCTGACCTCCAGTCAGGACTCCGGCAGTGGCATTAACAGCGCCTTCACCATTGGCAAAGCCCGCGTTCATGTCGCCTGCTTCTGTGTATGTGCCGTCGTCAGCTGGCACGTTGGTTCCAAGGAACCAGACTTCGTGGCTGTTCTGTATCTTGTTGCTTGCGCCGACACCGAATTTGTCTGCATCGAGCAGCAGGTATAGCTTGTGTGCCCCGGTTGCGTATTTGGCCGCGTAATAGATTGGCCTTGTCGTGTCGGTCGAATTCTGGACAGGTATGGTCACAGGATTGCTTCCGGCAGCGCCGTCAAATGCGTTTCCGTCGAACGTTGAATCATTCGTCAGAGCCAACAGCCCGTAGGTGTCATCTGTTGTGTCACCAGACGTGTTGTACAATGGCGTGTTTGTGGACGCAATGTCGGTTGTGTTCGCAATGAACTTCACCACAGTGTCTACCACTACACCCATTCTGGTTCCGGCTGTAATGTTGTTGTCCGTGATTTTATATGTGACTCCGTCGATTGCGAAGGTATCACCTATATGCAGATTGGCATCAGTTGTGGCCCATCCAGCAGACCTTGTAGTGGTCACTCCGCTGCCTGCCGTTCCAATTACGCCAATTCCCCCGACAGTAAGTAGGACGTTTACATCCTCAACTGGGGTTGGATCGGAAATTGTCCACAGCCTTCCATTGACATAGTCCCCTGTGTTTATTGTCAGGTTGTAGTCGTATGTAGTGTCCTTTCCGCCTGTTCCTGTTGCGTACCTCAAGCTGTAGACAATGTCCTTGCCTTCAAAGCTGAAGGTTGCACCGCTGTTCGTGTCGTTCAATTTCATGTAGAACGGAACGCTTCTTATGACATCGTTGTCTGCCCTGAATGAGATTCCGCCGTTGGTCGTGCTCAGGATATTTGTCCCTGTTGAGTCAAGGTTATGGACCGTGGTATTGTTCTTTCCGAAGTTTATTACAGTCCTCTCTTCCTTGTTCTCAAAGCCTGAGAACTCGACCTTTGCGTAGCCCTTTCCTAATGTGCCGTCAGGCAAGCCCTGGAGGAACTCAGCTTGTGAGCTGGATTTTCCCGTCAAAGACTGGTCTGTTTTTGTAGGATAGATAGGGCCTAAATCAAATGATCCGCCTGATGGCGAAACCCAGATTTCCGCGCTATTCCTTACTTCTATGGAGTAGAGCGAATTCGCATCGCCAGAACCTGTAGTCAGGTAGACTGTGTAAGGCTTTGTTCCGCTTGTATCCGTTGAATCGTATGGGTATTTCTTGCCATCATACAGTTCGATTGTGTCAGTTCCTTTCGTGACTTCGACATAGCCAACGCCTGTTGTTGAACCAACCGCTACTGTATCAACGAAGAGGTTGCTCTGCAAAGCCTCGTCGCCATCGCTGTCCTTAAATGAGGTCCTTAGATTGCTTCCTGCAGCGACAGTCTGCGTGTCAATCAGGTTGCCTTCAGCATCGTACAGTTCAAAAGTTACCGAGTAACTTCCTGCTGCCGGTCCTGACTGGGTTATCTGAACGACCTTTATGCTGACATCTTCGCCTTCAAATAGATTGTCCCCAACAAGGCCTTCAATTGTTTCTCCCTCGTTGTAGGATTCCTTTGCCGAAGATTTCACGAGCTTTATGTTCTTTGTGCCCGTAAGGGTTGCCGTGTTCAGCTCATACTCTTCTCCGAAGAAAAACAACTTTATGTTGTCGTCTGAGCCGTCCGTAAATGAAGTGCTTCCCAGGTCCACACCGGTTGTTGAAGAGCCGATTGTGACTTTATAGCTAAAGTCCCCTGAGTCGATTGTTGCCACTAGGTCTTTGTATTCACTGCCTGTACGGAACCTTGCATCAGCGTCCACACCAATAAGTTCTTTCACTGTCAATGATGTGTTCTGGTTTGACTGGTCTCCGTTATTGACTTTTTCGTTTACTATCTCATCCACTAGATGAGGCAGCTGTGCATCAGTAAGCGAGTTTGCATCAGAACTGTCCATAGCAGTCAATACTTCTGTATCGCCGCCAGCACTGCCTGAATTGAGGTTTACATTATACCTCTTCGAGCCCGCGCCGAAGGTTACTGTTCCGCCAACTGTTACATCGATTGTCAGGTCAGATACGTCAAGTTCTGCGCTTCCCGCACCTGCATCGCCTGAAACAGCGACTGTCTGTGTGGTTGCGGCCTTTTCAGCTATTTTTGCCGCGAGGTTACCCGCCCAAATGGCGTCTGAAACCTGTGCCTCTGAGCCAACTACTATGTTGACATTGGGCGAACCGTTGCTACTGTATATATCATCTTTTGTGATGCTGGTTGCTGAAACCAAAGGTAGCGCTGCTGTTCCTAGCAAAGCCGCTCCTGTGGCTATCGCAGCCAACTTCTTTACGTTGAATCCTTTCATGTTTGCTTCACCTCACAAATCTCATCAAAAGGTCTGTCTACTCTTGGGCGACCTTGTCCCTTTCGGGACGAGGCCTCGTTCCTCACGGAACAAGGTGCTGGAAGCATAGCCCTTTTGTAGGCTCTTATATTGAATTCCTCACTTTATTTAAATACGTTTCGGTTTAGGAAACCGATTAGGGGTTTTTTTGGCAAAAAGAGCCCAAAATTTAAGGCTTTAAGGGAAGTCCGGTTTGACAATAAACGAAATCACTACCCTTGTACCACAAACCCGTTACAAGTACAGGATACAAAGCCCTTAAAAAGGCGATTTTTTCGGCAAATAACTTAAAAATTAGCCCAAAATCACTGAGTTGCTACTTGGATTTATCCCTATCCACTGGCATGTAAAGGTTCTTTGCAAATTCTTCGAGCTCTTCTTTTGCCATGGACTTTAGCATAGTATGGTTGTATGCCTGTATCATTTGGGCCATTTCCATGAGGGCATCCTGAAGGTCATCCATAGCCAATGTGATTTTTGCAGGTTTTATAACCTCAACCGAAGTCGGGCCAAAGAAATACATGAATTGGACGATTGCCGTAAAATCCTTGGCGCTCAGGTTCACTTCTAGGTATGACCTAAAATGGGTGCCTTGCCTAAGCGTTGGAGCTTGGTATACATCATAAATAGTGAGGACTTTTTGCTCCTTGAGCTTGCCTTCTATTTCTTTCATATGCTTCTTTAGAAAAGACTCCTCAACGGCAGTTATCTCAATTGTTGCCTTTAGCCGCAGTTCGAATGGGTCCTTTTCTGCAATTTCTTTCCTGCGCCGCACGCCTTCCAAAACGCTCTCAACAAGCATATATTTGGAGGGGTAGCCTTCCACTTTCACAAGATTTAGTTTATGCATCTGCTTGAGGTTTTCATTTAAGACATCAAATGGCATTCCAAGCGACTTATTCAGCGCATCCACGCTCTTTGACCCCTGGACAAGCGCAAATGCGATTTTTTTCTGCTCTGGAGTGAATTTGCTCATAGTGAATACAACCTTAATCAATTGTATTATTTATTCTATTATTAATTGGAGCACCTCCCGAAAGCAATAAAACCATCATTGGGTCAACGCCATATTAAGCGAACAACACACAATGGAGCAAAACCCCCATGAAAGAATACAACCTCGATTTGCAAATGCACGGCCATTACGCCGCGGGCGTTAGCAAGAATATGACAATTCCAGTGATGGCTGAGCAGGCACACCTAAAGGGCCTGCAGGCGCTTGTGACAGCTGATATATTGCAGGAAAAATGGCTCACCCATGTGAAGAATAGCCTTGAGGAAGAGAGCAACGGGGTTTACCGCGACCTAAAAGCGCAATGCAACTTCATTGTGGGCGGGGAAGTTGAGGACAACAAGCGCGTGCACCACCTTTTTTATCTTCCCTCACTTGAAAGCGCGCAGGAGCTGCGAGAAAAGCTGCTTCCTTTTGGAAACCTTGATTGCAGCCTCTGTGGCCGCCCAATCATAAGGCAGAGCGCAGAGCAGCTCGCGGAGAAAATTTCGCAAGTGGGCGGGATTTTCGGCCCCGCACATTCCTTTACTCCATACACCGGAATTTATGCGCACTACAATTCCCTAAAAGACGCATACGGGCACATG